>Ga0265298_10000097_pt1 | contig 125429 bp, 99 predicted proteins | sample AusTroGonzalo_MG_3_FD_193486 | JGI IMG/M metagenome (GOLD analysis project Ga0265298, IMG submission 193486) | Bovine rumen microbial communities from tropical cattle in Woodstock, Queensland, Australia - Gonzalo_01 | ecosystem: Host-associated > Mammals > Digestive system > Stomach > Rumen ...
CATCCTCACGAAATCCAGCGAGACCGTTTTGTCAATCTCAATATCGACCTAAATGTTCATGGTGTTGGTGGCGTCGATACTTGGGGCCAGCGCACATTACCCCAGTATACCATCGATGGTAACAAACTTTACCACTACGCTTTTCTGCTCGATTGGGAATAGGAACAGGCAAATGGTTCACGAGGTCGTAGCCACAGGCTGCCGCAACAGTGTGCAGCTGGTGGTTGGGCAGTAAAGAAGACTTCTGCTATACGCTCTTCCAGCTGTTGCCAGACCTTAGAGAACACGGGGGCATCTTTATGCCAAGAATTCTGATAAAAATCGGATGTCTTGCAAAATAAATAAGGGAATCCCATTGCTGAGATTCCCCGGGTCCTCGTGAGAGGCATATAGTAGTTTGAACAACATTTGGTTAGCGGCGGTTGCCGAAGTGACCTGAGCTGTGGCTGCCGGGTTTGGCGGGCTTCGCATTGTGGGCCAGGGTGTGGCTCTTCTTGTTGGCATTCATCCAGGCTGTGCCTTTGCCGTTGTTGTGCGAAGTCAGCGGGTGATAGAAGGTGCTGTGCTTCGTGTACTTCTCGTACTGATAGGCTGTGAGCACGTGCTTCAAGTCATTGTTGCGACGCTTCCAACAGGAGTTGTTGATGTCGTTGCGGCCGTCGACACTGGTCAGGTAGTCGAGGTTGATTTTGTAGACGTCATCATACTGTGACTTCGTCAACTTCAGCACTGAGGCCATCTTGCTACTCAAGGACTGTGCCTCGCTCTTTGCTGCCTTATAACTCATTGCGTTGGCGGAGATAGTCATTGCTATCATCATCAGTGCCAGTGTAAAGAACTTCTTCATAATCGTGTCTCCTATACTTTAAAAGTGAAACATTTCGTATCTTTTTTCATCGGCAAAGGTAGGGGCTTTCCGTGAACTTTCAAAGGGATTATTCCTAAAGGTATGGGGGACTTTTCCTAAATGGTGGTAGGGATTCCCTTCATGGCTGAAATCAAAAAACATTCCCAAAAGTTTGGTAGCATGAAAGAAATTACTTATCTTTGCAACATCAGTTGTTAACTAATCCAATTTAAAGCTTATGAAAAATACTCCTACTCCCCACATTGGGGCTCAGTACGGCGACATTGCCGAGACTGTTATCATGGCGGGCGACCCGCTGCGTGTGAAACTCATGGCCGAGAAGTATCTGGACAATCCTGTATGTTTCAACCAGGTGCGTGGCATGCTGGGCTATACTGGTACCTATAAGGGCAAGCGCGTCAGCGTGATGGGTCACGGCATGGGTATGGCCTCTATCGGCATCTATACCTATGAGCTCTACAACTTCTATGGTGTGAAGACGATTATCCGTGTGGGTTCTGCAGGCTCTATCAACAACGACCTGCACATTGGCGACCTGGCCATTGCTATGGGTTGCTGCACCAACAGCAACTTCGCCGCACAGTTTGAACTGCCTGGAACATTCGCACCTATCGCTGACTTCGAGCTGCTGCGTGCCGCTGTTGAGTCGTGCGAGAATTTCGGCTACCACTACAAGGTGGGTAACGTGGTGTCTTCTGATACGTTCTATGGTGAGAATCCGCACACCGACAAGTGGATTAACATGGGTGTGCTGGCTGTGGAGATGGAGATTGCCGCGCTCTATATGAATGCTGCGCGCTCAGGCAACCGTGCCCTGGGTCTGCTGACCATCTCTGACCATATCCTGACAGGTGAGGCTACGACAGCTGAGGAGCGTCAGAACAGCTTCACGCACATGATGGATGTGGCCTTCTCGCTGGTATAAATAAAAAGTGGTCTATCGCCTCTTACAGGGGCAGATAGACCACATATTTTTCTTTGAACCACTCTTCCTGAAACCACTGGGTGAGCTCCATCGAGTCTGTGATGTGGCGGAAGGGTTGCAGTTCGGCCTGAAGGTCGCCGCCTTTCAGACAGAGTATGCCATTGGGCAATGCGTTATGCTGCTCTTTGGCTATATTTTTGCGCACAATCTTGGCCAAGTCGGGTAGGGGCATCACGGCACGGCTGACGATGAAGTCGTACTTGCCTTTCTCCTCTTCGCCACGCAGGTGCTCGGGATGGCAGTTGGTGAGTCCGATGGCGTTGCACACCTCCTGGGCTACGCGAATCTTCTTGCCCGTGCCGTCGATGAGCTTGAAGTCGCACTTGGGGAAGAGGATGGCCAGGGGAATGCCTGGGAAGCCTCCACCCGTGCCGAAGTCCAGTATCTTGGTGCCGTCCTTGAAGGGCAGCATCTTGGCGATGGCCAGCGAGTGGAGCACGTGGTGCTCGTAGAGGTTGTCGATGTCCTTGCGCGAGATGACGTTAATCTTCGCGTTCCAGTCGCGATACAAAGCGTCGAGGGCAGCAAACTGCTGTTGCTGCCTCTCGCTAAGATTGGGGAAATATTTCAGGATGATGTCCATCATTAACCAATAACCATTAACCGTTAACCATTCATGCTGAGCAGGAACTCCTCGTTGGAGTGTGTCTGAATGAGTCGGGTGTGTACCGTATTCATGGCCTCGATAGGATTCATCTCGGCAATGTACTTACGCATAATCCACATGCGGTTCAGCGTGGTCTGATCCTGCAACAGGTCATCACGACGAGTAGACGACTGTACGAGGTTGACAGCGGGGAAGATGCGCTTGTTGGCCAGCATGCGGTCGAGCTGCAACTCAGAGTTACCAGTACCCTTGAACTCCTCAAAGATAACCTCGTCCATCTTGGAACCGGTATCTGTCAGGGCGGTAGCGATGATGGTCAGCGAACCACCACCCTCAATGTTACGGGCAGCACCAAAGAAGCGCTTGGGCTTCTGCAGGGCGTTGGCGTCAACACCACCAGTGAGCACCTTACCAGAGGCTGGGCTGACAGTGTTGTAGGCACGAGCCAGACGGGTGATAGAGTCAAGGAAGATGACGACGTCGTGTCCGCACTCTACCATGCGCTTAGCCTTCTCCAGCACGATGCCGGCAATCTTCACATGGCGGTCGGCAGGCTCGTCGAACGTTGAGGCGATAACCTCGGCGTTGACGGTGCGGGCCATATCTGTCACCTCCTCAGGGCGCTCGTCGATGAGCAGCATCATGATGTATGCCTCGGGGTGGTTGGCAGCGATGGCGTTGGCGATGTCCTTCATCAGGATGGTTTTACCTGTCTTGGGCTGGGCAACGATGAGGGCACGCTGACCTTTACCGATAGGTGCGAAGAGGTCGACAATGCGCACTGAGGGGTTCGTGGTGGCAGGGTCGCCACAGAGTGTGAACTTCTCCTCAGGGAACAGTGGTGTCAGGTGCTCGAACGAGACGCGGTCGCGTACCTCGTGGGGCTGACGACCATTGATGGTCTTCACCGTGCTGAGCGCAAAATATTTCTCGTTGTCGTGGGGAGGACGTACGGTGCAGTCTACCACGTCGCCTGTCTTCAGGCTCCAGCGCTTAATCTGCTGGGGCGATACATAGATATCGTCAGGTGACGACAGGTAGTTGTAGTCGCTGGAACGCAGGAAGCCATAGCCGTCCTGCAACAGTTCCAGCACGCCATTGCCGCTGATGAGGTCGCCAAAGTCGAAACGCTCATTGCTGCGTGCCACATTCTCAGGAGCGGGAATGCGGTTCTCGACAATGTTGTGTACTGGCTGCTGTGTCATCGGACGGTCGAAGATGTCGAGTGAGGGAATGGCTGCCTGGTCTTCGATGGGCAGGTCGACAACGGGGATGAAGTCGGTGCCGTCGCCAGGGTCACCCTCCCAGATGCCGTCAGGACCTACGGGCTCGTTGATGGGAGCTTCTACAGCGGTTTGTGCCATCTTCTCCTGCAGCTGGTTGATGAGGCTCTCCTCGATGGGCTCTGCAGCCTCTACAGCAGCTGCTTCAGGGATGACGTCAGCTGTGGCTTCAGCGTTGGCAGCCTGTTCTTCGGCAGCCTTGGCAGCAGCAATCTCTTCGAGTTCCTTCTTCGACTTACGACCACGCTTCTTAGGAGCGGGCTTCTCAGGCTCTTGGCCGTTGGCCGTTGGCTCTTGGCTCTTTTCCTGTTCAGCCTCAGTGGTCTCCTCTGCTACGACAGCCTGCTCAGCAGCGGCCTGTTCAGCAAACAGACTATCGATGGTAGGCTTCTTCTCAGCCTTTTTCTTCTTGGGCTTAGCGTCGAGGTTCTCACCATCGGAACCATTGACGGTATATACCTTGTCTGTGTCTTTCTTGGCAATACGGGTGCGCTTGCGCTTAGGTGTGGCAATGCCTGCGGCAGAGTTCTCTGCGGCCTTGTCAAGAATGGCATAGATGACGCTTTCCAGCTCATCATTCTGCGATACCTTTACACCTAACTCGCTGGCTATCTCCATGAGTTCGGGGATAGAAAGTTGTTCTAATTCTTCCTTTGTGTACATATAAGTATACAGTAAATCGTTTAAAATTTCAATAATGTCGTGGATTTCTTGAAAACTTTTGGAAAGAATGCTTCACGGGAGGAAGCACGTTTTCTGGAATTCGAGTGCAAAATTACAAATAAGTGTGCAAATAACCAAATATTTTGTGTTTTTTTTGTACCTTTGCATCCGTAATTTATAATATACTGTTACCTAAACCAATAGATACGATGAAGAAAAGAGTCTTTGCAATCGCGCTGTTCGCCACTGTGGCAGTCCTTCAGACAGCGGCACAGGATGGTCCTACGATGGGCTGGAGTTCATGGAACACTTTCGCACTGGATATTAGCGAGTCGATTATCAAGGGTCAGGCTGACGCTATGGTTTCCAAGGGCTTGGCGGCTGTAGGCTATGACCATATCAATATCGACGACGGCTATTTCGGCAAACGTGATGCCGAGACGGGACAGCTGAAGATTCATCCCACACGATTTCCCAACGGCCTGCAACCTGTGGTGGACTATATCCACTCGAAGGAGCTGAAAGCCGGCATCTATAGCGATGGCGGCTACAACACCTGTGGCAGCTTCCATGGTGGTGATACCAATGGCGAGGGCGTAGGACTTTATCAGCACGACCAGCAGGACTGTGACCTCTTCTTCAAGGACTTGGGCTTCGACTTCATCAAGGTGGACTTCTGTGGTGGCGACCCCATTCACAACAAGGACGAGTTGGATTTGGACGAGCAGGAGCGCTATACCGCCATTGCCAATGCCATCAGGAATACGGGGCGCACGGATGTCCGCATGAATATCTGTCGCTGGGCATATCCTGGCACATGGGTCAACGATGCAGGATTCTCGTGGCGTACCACGGGCGACATCTTCCCCAGCTGGGACTCCGTGAAAGGCATCCTCGCTGAGAACCTCTATATGAGTGCCTATAGCAGCAAGGGCCACTATAATGATATGGATATGCTGGAGGTGGGTGTCAACAAATGGGGCAACTCGCTGACTGCTGAAGAGGCTAAGACGCACTTCGGCATGTGGTGCATCATGAACTCGCCACTGCTCATTGGCTGCGATATGAGAAACCTCAGCACTACCAACCTGAATCTGCTCAAGAATACGGAGCTGATAGCGCTGAACCAGGACCCGCTATACCAGCAGGCTTATCTGGCCAGCAAGGTCAACGGCTGCTATATCATGGTGAAGGACATCGAGGTGGCCAACGGCACGAAGCGTGCTTTTGCCATCTATAATCCCAACGACGATGCAAAGACTGTCACGCTGAACTTCAAGGACATCGACCTGGCAGGTAACGTGGCCTTGCGCGACCTGTTCCTGAAAGCGGATGCCGGTTCATACGCTGAGACCTTTGAGATAAGCGTTCCCAAGCATGGCACCAAGATATATGTCGCTGAGGCAGACACACGTCTGGAGCGTACCCGCTATGAGGCCGAGACGGGATATAGCCAGGCATATACGGAAATAGAGTGGGGCAAATGCCAATACTCAGAGGCTGCCAACTGCTCTGGTGGCTATAAGGTGGGCTATATTGGTGGTTCAGAGAAGAATGACTTACAGTGGCGCAACGTCTATAGCAAGACGGGTGGTACATATAAGCTGACCATTGCCTATATCTGTGGTGAAAACCGCAGCATCACCGTCAGCGTGAACGGCAAGAAGGTAAAGACGCAAAGCTACCACTCTGGTGGCTGGGATAAGATCGGCAAGAAGACCATCGACATCACGCTGGAAGCTGGCGACAATGTGATTCGTCTGTCGAATGCCAGTGGCTGGATGCCCGACATCGACTATATCGACCTGGCACTTGTGGAGTCCACTGGTGTAGAAACGGTGAAGGCTGCTGCCCAGAAGCAGGCGTTCTACGACCTGCAAGGCAGAAAGGTCAGCGACGCCCATGCCCACGGCATCGTGGTCAGCAACAAAGGTAAGAAATACGTGAAGTAAAAGAATTAGCATCTTAATAGGAAGAAATAATATGGAAATCAAGCAAGCAGAGTTCTCCCTGTCGGCCCCTATGGTGTCGATGTGTCCGAAGGATACCAAGCCTGAATACGCTTTCATTGGTCGTTCCAATGTGGGCAAGTCGAGTCTGATTAACATGCTGACCAACAACAAGAAGTTGGCCAAGACATCGTCGACGCCTGGCAAGACATTGCTCATCAACCACTTTATTATTAATAAGGAGTGGTATCTCGTCGACCTCCCCGGCTATGGCTACGCCAAGCGCTCAAAGAAAGAGGTCGACAAACTGGACCAGATGATTCGTGGCTACATCCTGCAGCGCGAGCAGCTGGTCAACGTCTTCGTACTCGTCGACATCCGTCTGGAACCACAGAAGATTGACCTTGAATTCATTGAGTGGCTGGGACTGTCGAGCATACCCTTTGCCATCGTCTTCACCAAGGCCGACAAGCTGACACCCAACAAGTGTCGCCAGGCGATGGATGCCTATAAGAAAAGGCTGTCAGAGACCTGGGAAGAGATGCCCCCCATGTTCCTGACCTCTTCTGAGAAGAAGGATGGCCGTGATGCCGTCCTCGACTATATCCAGCAAATCAACGAGTCATTGGTTTAAGGGTGGGGTGTTGTTAGTAACTAAAAATATTAGTTAACAGAAATTAAAAACTAAAGTATATAGTTGCAAGTAACGAAAACTTTTAGTTACTTTGCGGTAGATATTGATTTTGACGCATAAATTTGGTAAACCCAAAACCTCTGAAACAATGAAGAAACTGACCAACAAGGAAAAGGAAATTATGACGCTGTACTGGCAGCATGGTCCGATGTTCGTGCGTGAGTTGCAGGAGCATTATGACGAGCCACGTCCACACTTCAATACGTTGTCGACCATCGTCCGTATCCTGGAGCGTGAGGGCTATCTGGGCCATAAGCAGTTTGGCAATACCTATCAGTACTATCCGCTGGTGTCAGAGAAGGAGTATGGTCGCTCGTCTATTGCGGGTGTTATCAAGAACTACTTCAACGACTCCTACCTCAGTGCTGTCTCCGCGTTTGTCAAAGAAGAAAAGATTAGCGTGGATGACCTGCGCGAACTCATCGACCAGATAGAGTCCAATAGCAAATAGTAAATTGTAAATCGTCAAATTGTAAATATGACAGGCTTTCTGATTTATGACGCTAAGGTAGCGGTACTCATCGTAGTCTTCTACATGTTCTACCGCCTGTTGCTCTCGAAGGAGACCTTCCATCGTGTCAACCGCATGGTGTTGCTGTCGACGGCTCTGCTGTCGTTCATCCTGCCGCTGTGTGTCATCACGACCCATCAGACTGTGGTGCTCGATGCCGTGCCAATGGTATCTGTTGGCAATGTCCAGATGGAGGTTGCGCCTGACGAACAGCCTGCCCTGTGGCAATATGTCGTACCCCTCCTATATATAATAGGTGTGGTGGCTACGCTCAGTCACACGCTGCTGTCCGTATGGAGAGTCTTGATGCTGGTACGTCGCAGTGAGCGCATTCCGCAAGCCGATGGCACTACGCTCTGCGTGGTTCCTGACGAGGTGCCGCCTTTCAGCTTCTGCTCCTTTATTGTCATGAATCGTAACGACTACAATACAGGCGATTCTGCTATTCTCGCTCATGAACGAGGACATATCCGTCAGCACCATTCGTGCGACGTGCTTCTCGTTGACCTCCTCACCGCCCTCCAGTGGTTCAATCCCGCTATGTGGATGTTGCGCGCCGATCTGCGTGCCATCCATGAATACGAGGCCGACGGTGCAGTACTCTCCCAAGGGATTAACGCGCGTCAATATCAATATCTGTTAATCACCAAGGCCGTGAGCATTGGCGGGTACTCCATTGCCAACGGTATCTCTCACAGTACCCTCAAAAACCGTATAACCATGATGTTACATAAGAAATCGCCGCGCAGCAGTTTCATGAAGCTGCTCGCCCTCGTACCTATAGTAGGCATTGCCCTCGCCCTGAATGCTGAAACTGTCAACGACTATGTCTATCAGCAGCCCCAGAAGAAGGTTGTCAAGAAGGGCAATAAGAGTGCTACCACCAAGATGGGCAATAACACCATCGAGATTATCCCCGATACAGCCAGCAATGTGCGTCTCATTACCACTGAGAAGACGGCTGATAAGAGACCTATCGAAGTGATTCATGCCAAAGAGGAGTTTACTCCCGTCGAACAGATGCCAGAATACTTCGATGTCGTAGAGCAAATGCCAGAATATCCCGGTGGCGCTGAGGCTCTCTTCAGCTATATCGCCCAAAACATCCGCTATCCTAAGGCTGCTGAAGATGCTGGCATTCAGGGTCGCGTCATCGTTACCTTTGTGGTTATGAAGGATGGTAGCATTGGCGAGGTCAAGGTTGCTAAGGGCGTATCTCCTGAACTCGACGGAGAGGCCGTGCGCTGCGTCAAGTCTATGCCTAAGTGGAAACCAGGCATGCAGAAGGGGCAGGCCGTCAATGTGAAATTTACCATGCCTATCTCTTTTGCTCTCCCCGATAGTAAAGTTGAAGAGACTAAAGAGAGTTCTGTAGTCGTTGTGGGAGGAATGAATTAAAGAATCTAGGTCATTCCTATGAACAGATTATTCACTATACTCGCCCTCGCCCTGCTGACGGTCTCTACCGCTCAGGGCGAGGGCTTGGACTCTCTACAGATATGCCTTCAGCGAGGCGACAGCTGCATGCAGCAGTACAACACTTTCGAGGCATTGAAGTACTATCTGCCGGCTTTCAAGATACAAGACACACCAGCTATCCGTATGAAGTTGGCCGACTGCTATTATCAACGTGCCAACTACCGTCAGTGCGCCGAACTGCTGAAGTTGGTCCCAGAGGACAGCCTCTCGCATGAGGCCTTCCGTGAGTTAACGCTGAGCTATCAGAAGCAGGGAAATATAGATTCTTATATCTTCTGGGCTAATCAGTTGCTCGGCCATTACCCAATGGATGGTGAGGTCGTCTCAGGGCTCATCCTCGCTTATGCAAAAAACGATCAGCCACAAAATGGAATTATCTGCGGTCTGAAATACAGTCTGAAAGATTCTACGAATATTCTGGTAAACAGGGCATTGGCAGATGCGTGGTTCATGAATCGCGACTTCACTGCTGCTGTCATGATGTATAATCACTTGCTGGAGCAAGGCGACTCCACGTTCAATACGCTCTATTCCGCTGGTATGTGCTATTCGCAGATTGATAATTTGGAGCGTGCCTACGAGCACCTGAGGGCTGCTCTCTTCCTGTCACAGATGCAACATGCTAACTGTGCCTATCGTCTTGGCGTGGTATGTGTTGATACGAAGCGCTATGAGGAAGGATTGGGCTACCTGAATCTTGCCACCCAGCTGATGCAGCCTGATACCACTGTCATGAAAGCCATCACCCTCTCACGGGGCGAGGGTTACTACCTGACAGAACGTTACGACGAGGCTGTTGCTGCGTGGAAGGAACATCTTGCCTATAATCCTACGTCTATCGCCACCTATTATAATATTGCCAACACTTACGCACTGTTGTTGCAGGACAAGGAACAGGCGAAACCCTACTACCAGCAGTTCCTTGACCTTGCCCGCAAAGAAGAGAACCCCACCGACGCTCTTCAAGAGATGGTGAAGAAGGCTGAGGCGATGTTATTGGTTCCGTAGCGAATAGTTACCGCATAATATCCTCTTTTTTCAGCATTACGAGGCGACCGTATTTTGACAGCTGTTGCAGGTCGAGTTGCTTCTTATTGCCAATGATGTAGTAGATGCGTGGCTTCTGCTGGATATTGTTGCGATAGAAACTGGTCATATCTTCGGTGGTCAGCGTTGGCAGCAGACGTGATTGCGAGGCTCGTGGGTCTTCCTTGTAACCGTTCATGCGCCACGACGACACATAGTTGGCTCTCTGGCGGAACGAAGGATAGCTATTGTTGATGTCGTTCAGTATCTCCTGCTTGGCGGCAGCTACGTTCTGCTCGTTGACGGGCATATTGTTCATCAGCGAGTCAAGTACGGCGAGGGCCTGCATGGCTTTGTCACCCTGTGTGCCCAGATAGCCAAGGAATCCTGAGGGATGGTCGCTGTGGCGGGCACGGTTAGGTACGATGTCATATCCGCAGGAGGAGTAGGCCATAGCGCGGAACTCACGGATTTCCTGGAACAGCAGCGATGACATGCCGCCACCCATGTATTGACTCCACAGTCGCAGCTGTGCTTCCTCTTTGTCTGTAAGCGAGGGTTTGATGCTACAATAGGTGCCGATGAGTGTCTGGCGACTGTCAGGCATATCGTAGATATAGACCACGGGTTCAGTGTATTCCTGCATGCGGATTGTATTGTCAGGCGCTGCGAGGTGAGCTTGGGAGAATGTGGAATTCAGAGAATGAGAAAGGATACTGGCCATCTCCTGCGAAGAGCGTGTGCCGCTATAAAGTACGGAACAGTCATACTGTCGCACGTCATCGAACAGTTGCAGCAGTTCCTCACCCGTCATCTTCTTGGCCTCAGCCACGGTAGGCTGCTGTATGTAGGGCGAACGCTCGCCCTTGATGAGTTTGTTGATGACCATCTGTTGGATTGACGTATTGGTGCGGTCCAGCTGTTTGTGGCTCATCTTATATTCATCTGCCAGTTCCTTTGTTGCTTTCTTGTCGGCCTTGAGCGAGGTAAGCACATGGCTCAGCAGACGGACCGATGGTTCTAAATTACGCTCGAAACCCTTGATGGTCAGCATCAGGTAGCTGTCAGAAACCGTTGTTTCAAGTGTCGTGCCCAACCGTTGCCAAGCTTCTCCCAGCTGGTGCTTGGAGAGTGAGTCGGTACCCAGTTCTGTCAGGTAGGATTCGGTGAGTTCGAGTCGTGCGTCGTCGCGCTTGCCTTTGTGCCATTTCAGTGAGAGCGTGAAAATGTCATTGACGGGATTCTCCACCTTATATAATATAGTATGCTTTGTGAGTGGCACGATTTCCGCATCGTGCTCCAGGTCGACAAGTCTCGGACTGCGCTCTGCTACGGGAATCTTTTCCAGTTCTTTGGCATAGGCAGACTGTTCGTGGGCATGCTTCGGTACTACGGGGTTGTAGTTGGGCTGTGATACCTTGTCCTTCGGATAGGAACCAAACCGCTTCACACCACGCATATAATGGTCAGTGAGCAGATAGCGGTTGGCTGCGGCTACGACATCCGTTTTGTTGATGCCGTTGATAGCCTCTATGTCTTTCAGGTAGTCACTCCATGTGCGGCCTTGCGAGAATACCTCGCCCATCAGCCCTGCACGGGAAGAAATAGTTTCCAGTTCATCTTGGATACTACACAGCATGACTTGTTTCAGTTCTGTCAACTTCTCATCACTGAAATCGCCAGCCTTCACACGTTCTATCTGTTGCCAGCAGAGGCGCTCAGCCTTTTTCTTGCTGCCGAAAGGTATCTTGGGAATAACCAGCAGCCCTACAACACCCGCCTCGTTCAGTGAAAAGTTCTCGCCCATGGCAAACATAAGCTTATGAGCTGTACGCAGTGAGTCGAGCATACCTGTCTCGTTGTCGTTCGACAGCAGACGCATAGCCAGTTGCAGGGCGCGGTAGTCCTTGTCAGTAGATAGTGGACCACGGAATAGCAGTCCTACAGCCTTCACCAGCGGAATATTGAGCTTGACGTTGAGTGTTTCACCGTTGAAAGGCTGTAACTTTTCAATCTGCCGTTTCGGTGCTTCGCCTTTGGGCAGACGTCCGAAGGTGCGCTCTAACAGTGGGATGATGTCATTGGCAGTGAAGTCACCGCTCAGCATCAGTCCCATATTGCCAGCTACATAGTAGCGACGGAAGAAGTCTTCCATGTCTGAGAGGCGTGGGTTCTTCAGGTTCTCAGTACTGCCGATGATAGGATACTGGTATGGATGCCCCTTGAAGGCTGCTTCTATAATTCGCTCTGTAGCACCTGTTACGATGTTGTCGGCAGCACGGTTTTTCTCTTCATAGACGGTTTCCAGTTCCCCTTGGAACAGGCGGAACACAGGATTGATCATGCGCTCCGAGTTCAGTTCACACCACTGCTCAAGGAATTGGGGCGAGAAGGTGTTATGATACTGTGTCACGTCCCACGATGTGAAGGCATTCAGCGCCGAACCGCCATATTTTGAGATGAGACGGTCGAACTCGTTGGGAATGGCATAGTCTGACGCCTGCTGGCTCAGCCTGCTGATGTCGCGCTGGATAGCCAGACGTTGTCCTGCATCCTTTGTCTGCGACAGCTCATTGTATTTCATAGAGATGGAGTCGAGCCACACCTTCTCTGCTTCGTAATCGATGGTACCAATGCGCTGTGTCCCTTTGAATAGTACGTGCTCCAGATAGTGGGCGATACCCGTATTAGGACAGTCCTTCGCGCCAGCCTTCACCACGAGTGCTCCGAACACCTTCGGTTGTGTGTGGTCTTCGTTCAGCCATACGGTCAGTCCATTGCTCAGTTTCAGCTCTTTCACCTCCAAGGGGTTGCTCTCCGCAGTAGCGGACAGTGTTGCCACGAGCGCACACAGTGCAGTACAAAACAGTTTTCTCATATTGGTCAATATTTTATTCTGCTGCAAAAGTAATCATTTCTCGTGTATATTAATAAGGTTTAGGGTTAAACCCTGTTAATCCGTTGTCGGACTGTGATTTCTTTTGTATTTTTGCACGCAGATATGAAACAGCAGTATTTAGTAATCATACTTTTTGTATTGATTGTTGCCTCGGGTGCAACGAGTCTCAGGAGTTATCGCACTACAGAGCGACAGATAGAGCGTGACATGAGTCAGGCGCTGTCGGCAGCATTGGCCCAGCAGCAGAGCGATGTCATCACGCAGGATACCATCCGCACGTTCAATAGCAATCTGCAGATTGCTGAGCTGCGAGGTAAGGCTACCATCGCTGTCGATACCAAGGGACGAGAGTTCAAGGCCTATGCTCGTTGCTCAGAGGCAACCATCTTCAGCTTGTCTGATCAGCGACTCACAGCAGTGTTATGGTCCATGACGCTGCTGTGGGCTGCCTTCTGTTTCTATCGTCGTCGCCATGAGATGCTGCAAATGGCGGGCATGCTGCAATATGGTGGGCTGTGCTTCGCTGAGGCTGAAGGTACGTTTTATGATGCCAAAGGTCAGCGCATCAAGCTGACGCCTATGCAACAGCAACTGCTGGAGATGTTCTTCCGTTCGGAAGCGCACCAACTGACAAAAACTGAGATTTGCGACACCCTCTGGCCTAAGAAACCCGATGCCAGCGAGACGCTCTACACGCTGATTCGTAGACTGAAACCAGTTGTCGAGCAACATTCCGACCTGAAAATAGAGTCGGATAGGGGACGTGCCTATGAGCTGACTATCAGATAGATAGCTGCTTGTCAGTAAAATGTCAGACTGATGTCAGTCTTTTTCTGCCCTACATTTCAATAAATGTTGTTAGCTTTGCCGAAAATTTTTAGCAAAGCATCATGCAACAAACAACCTTCTCAAAACTCAACACCCTCATGGCGTGGCTCTCGTTTGCCATCGCTGCTGTGGTGTATGGTCTCACCGTAGAGCCAACAGCCAGCTTGTGGGACTGTCCTGAATTCATTGCGTGTGGATATAAATTGGAGATTGGGCACCCGCCCGGTGCCCCATTCTTCATGCTGGTGGCCAACCTGTTTTCGCAGTTTGCCAGCTCACCATCCCAAGTGGCGCTGATGGTCAACCTGCTGTCAGCACTCTTGAGCGCGGGCTGCATCTTCTTCCTGTTCCTTACCATCACGCACCTTGCGAAGAGGCTGTTACTATCCACTCCCCTCACTCTCAGGGAGGGGCTGGGGGTGGGTCGTGTCGTCACTATCGAGGCTTGCGGACTGGTGGGCGCTATGGCCTACACCTTCAGCGATACCTTTTGGTTCTCGGCTGTCGAGGCAGAGGTCTATGCCTTCTCCTCATTCCTCACGGCGCTAATGTTTTGGCTGATTCTGAAGTGGGAAGATGAGGCCGACAGTCCACGTAGCGACCGCTGGATTATCCTCATTGCCTATATCACGGGACTCTCCATCGGCGTCCATCTGCTCTGTCTGCTCTGCCTGCCGGCGATGGCCTTTGTCGTCTGGTTCCGCAAGAAGAATCTCTTTGCACGACTCATCAAGGCACGTCGCAGACTCCTCAGACTGTCATTCTCCTGCCTGCTGATGTTTCTGGTGGGTTTCAGCAGCTATGGCGTCATCCTTGTCCGTGCCAATGCCTGTCTGCCGATGTGTGAGAATGAGCCCAAGACGCTCTCCACACTGGGCAAGTACCTGAGCCGTGAACAGTATGGGCAGAAGCCGCTCTATCCACGTATCTATTCTATGTACCACGCCAACGCCTACGAGAGTTGGATGGGTGACATCGAGACGCATGACGGAATACCCACCAAGGGCGAGAACCTGCGCTACTTCCTGACCTATCAGGTGAACTTCATGTACTGGCGCTATTTCCTTTGGAACTTTGTGGGTCGACAGAACAACATCCAGGGGCAGGGTGAGGTAGAGCACGGCAACTGGATAACAGGCTTTCGATGGATTGACAACTGGCTGCTGGGCTGCGACACGTCAAAATTACCGTCCGACTTGGCTGACAACAAAGGACGCAATGTGTTCTATGGACTACCGCTATTGTTAGGCTTGCTAGGCATCCTCTGGCAATGGCGACAGGGTAGTGAGGGCCGTCGACAGCTATGGATAGTCTCGCTGCTGTTTGTAATGACAGGCTTAGCTATCGTGGTCTATCTCAACCAGACACCCATGCAGCCACGAGAACGTGACTATGCCTATGTCGGCTCGTTCTATGCCTTTGCCATCTGGATAGGGTTAGGTGCCGCCTATCTCAGGAAACTGGCACCCTTAGCGCTCCTCATCCCCTTGCAGATGGCCTCGCAGACGTGGGACGACCATGACCGCTCTGGCCGCTATACTTGTCGTGACTTCGGACAGAACTACCTCATGACCATGCAGGACGATGGCTATCCCGTTATCTTCACCAATGGCGACAACGACACGTTCCCCTTGTGGTACAATCAAGAGGTGGAAGGTGTGCGCCGAGATACCCGTGACTGCAACCTGGAATATCTGCAGACCGATTGGTATATCGACCAGATGAAGCGGCCTGCCTACGATTCGCCCGCCCTTCCTGTCAGCTGGAACCACGAAGACTACCAACAAGGCAGGATGGAATACCTACCCATCGATACCGATAGCCTCACCATACCGTCGGCAGAAGGCACGATGGTCATCTCGCTAAAAGACAAGCAGTATCTGTTGAAGAACGAGCTGATGGTGCTGGAAATGCTGTCGAATGCCGTATGGACGCGTCCTTTCTATATGTCTATCAGCATGGGAAACAACCTGTCGTTCCTCCGTGACCATCTGGTACTCGAAGGACTGGCCTACCGCATATCGCCCATAGTGGAAGGTCGACAGGTGGATGTGGAGCGCCTCTACGACAATATCATGCACCGCTATCGCTATGGTGGACTGAGCACCAAAGGGCTCTATGTCGACGAAGATGTCAAGCACATGGCCAATACCCATCAGTACATCATGGGTATACTCATCGACTCGCTGCTCCAACAGGGCGACATCCAAAGGGCATTGAAGGTGTGCCGCAAGTGGCAACAGGAGATGCCGCAGGAGAATGTTCCCTATACCGATGCCGCCCTTGCGATGGCACGCTGCTACTACCTGAACAACCAGCCCAAACAGGGCGACACCATCGTCAACGACCTCTTGCGCCGTTCTGTTGAATGGCTTTCGTGGATAGACACCATTCATCCGTCGCGTCGTGCTGGCTCTAACTATTCACGCAGTCTGTGGATGCAAAACATGCAGCAGGCGCTCGTCGTAGCCGCACAATATGACAGAACAGATATTTACCAACAATACATCAAACATTATGATCACTATGTTCCACAACAGTAATCGCATCCTCCAAATTCTTCTCACCAGTCGTACCATCCTCATCGTTGCCAGCCTCCTGATTATTTTAGGCTATGTGTTAATGTCTGGTTCTGGAAGTACCGAACAATCGTTCAACCCTGATGTCTTCTCTACACGTCGTATCGTCGTAGCCCCTATGTTCTGCCTTGCTGGCTATCTGCTGATAGTCATTGGCATTCTTAGACGTAAATAAGGTGTGTTGACATCTTGTAATAATCATTAACAAAATGAAGTTTAAGAAAATCTTAATTTATTAATTACTAAGAAATTATAAACTATTTTTTATACACTCTCTAATGAAAAATCTATAATTTTGCAGCAACAATCCAATGCAACCGTAAATGATTAGATTCTTCATTTTGATTATATGCCTGTCAGCCTTGGCCGTGATGGCCAAGGCACAGGTTTCTAATGACAAGAAAGAAATCAGCGTGCCAGACACGCTGAAGAGCCCTGCCGACGACTATGAAGAATGGTTGCGTAACGAGCCGATGAAGCCTGACCTTCACGACTCTTCCGCCCTGCAACCCGTCCCTCCCCAGTTGAATAATCTCTCTCCTAAGGCCAATATCCAACAGCAGAAGCCCGTTCAGGTTGTTATCATGACGCCCAAGCTACGTCAGGATATGATACTCTGCTATCATGGCCACATGCAGGAAGAAAGGAAGAAACAGTTCCATCAAGAGGGTGGCGTCATGGCGGGCGGCATCAATCCTCTCTCTCTGGCCGCCCTCCTCCTCAACAAACTTTTTCCCAATCGCAAGTCAAAGAAGGAACGTCAGCGTGAGAAACTACAGCAGATACTGGATAACTATTAGAGATGAAAAATGATATAAACACTTTGTCATTTGGGAAATAATTGTTACCTTTGCGGCTTGAAATAAGCCACACAAAAGAAATGGTACCTTATCTTGACGTACAACACTTGACAAAGTCGTTCGGCGCCCTGACACTTTTTCGTGACATCAGCTTCTCCATTGGCGAAGGCCAGAAGGTGGGACTGATAGCGAAGAACGGAACGGGTAAGTCGACACTGCTGTCGATACTCTCTGGCAAGGAGGGTTACGACAGTGGCAGCATCGTCTTTCGTAATGACTTGAAGGTGGGTATGCTGGAGCAGTCGCCTAAGTTCGACCCTGAGGAATCGGTGTTGGATGCTTGTTTCAACCACAAGGGCGACCCTGAGAAGGTGCTGAAAGCAAAGCAGGTGTTGACACAGCTGAAAATCAGAGACCTGGAGCAACCCATGGGACAGCTGAGTGGTGGTCAGCAGAAACGTGTGGCACTGGCCAACGTACTGTTGACGGAGCCTGACCTGCTGATACTCGACGAGCCTACGAACCATCTCGATCTGGAGATGATAGAATGGTTGGAGGGTTTTCTGGCTCGTAGCAACCGTACACTGTTAATGGTGACGCACGACCGTTTCTTCTTGGATCGTGTGTGCTCGGTGATTCTGGAACTCGACGACCATACCATCTATACCTATCGTGGCAACTATGCTTACTATCTGGAGAAACGCCAGGAGCGTATCGACAACCGTAGGGCAGAGGTGGCACGTGCCAACAACCTGTATCGTACGGAGCTGGAATGGATGCGTCGCATGCCACAGGCCCGTGGTCATAAGGCTCGCTATCGTGAGGAGGCTTTCTACGAGTTGGAGAAGGTGGCGAAGCAACGCCTGGAAGAGCGACAGCTGAGGTTGAAAGCCTCTAATGTATATATAGGTAGCAAGATTTTTGAGTGCCTGTATATCTCGAAGGCATTCGATAACACCATCATCCTGAAGGACTTCTACTACAACTTCTCGCGCTTTGAGAAGATGGGTATCGTGGGCAGCAACGGAACGGGTAAGTCTACGTTTATTAAGATGTTGCTGGGACTGGTGCCTGTTGACGATGGTCGCATCGTCATTGGCGAGACAGTGAAGTTCGGCTATTTCTCGCAGGAGGGTCTGCAGTTCAATGAGCAGGATAAGGTCATCGACGTGATTACTGCCATCGCCGACTATGTCGACTTGGGTAGTGGACGCAAACTCAGTGCCTCGCAGTTGTTACAGTATTTCCTGTTTACGCCAGAGCAACAATATAATTATGTATATAAGCTCAGCGGTGGCGAACGCAGAAAACTGTATCTGTGTACGGTACTGATGCGGAATCCTAACTTCCTGGTACTCGACGAGCCGACCAATGACCTCGACATCGTGACGCTACAAATCTTGGAGGAATACCTGCAGGATTTCCCTGGTTGCGTCATCGTGGTATCGCACGACCGCTACTTCATGGATAAGGTGGTAGATCACTTGCTGGTATTCAAAGGACAGGGCGAAATCAAAGACTTCCCGGGTAACTACACACAGTATAGGGAGTGGGAGAAAGAGCCTACCTCCAGCCCCTCCCAAAAGGGAGAGGGGAAAAAGTCTGAGGATGGTAGTCAGACCACCAAGGCCAGCTATCGTCATGACGACCGTCGACGCCTGTCCTATAAAGAGAAGCGCGAGATGGAACAACTGGAGAAGGACATTGCTGCGCTGGAAGCTGAGAAGAAACAGATTGAGGAGGCGCTATGTGGTGCAGTGACCTCAGTCGATGAGATAACGGCCATGAGCAAGCGACTGCCAGTGCTCAATGAGGAGCTGGACGAGAAGTCGATGCGTTGGCTGGAACTGAGTGAAGTTGACAGTTGACAGTTGAGAGTTGATAGATAATGATACAACAACAATACCCATCGGAACTGCTGGAAAAGGCAGTGCAGGAATTCTCTAAGCTGCCAGGCATCGGGCGCAAGACTGCTTTGCGACTGGTGCTGAACCTGCTACGTCGTGAGGAAGACGACGTGCTGCAGTTTACGGACGCTATCGCACGGATGCGTCAGGAGGTGAAATACTGCCATACTTGCCATAACATCAGCGACAGCGAGGTATGTCCCATCTGTAGTGACTTGCGGCGTGACGCGTCGACCATCTGTGTGGTGGAGAATATCCAGGACGTGATGGCAGTGGAGAACACACAGCAATATCAGGGCTTGTACCATGTGTTGGGTGGTGTCATCTCGCCAATGGACGGTGTGGGACCTGCTGATTTGGAAATCGACTCACTGGTGGAGCGTGTCCGTCAGGGTGGGGTGAAGGAGGTCATTCTGGCGCTGAGCTCCACGATGGAGGGTGATACGACGAACTTCTACATTTTCCGCAAGCTGGCATCCTTTACGGATGTGAAACTGACCATCATTGCACGAGGCATCAGTGTGGGCGACGAGTTGGAATATACCGATGAGGTCACGCTGGGTCGTTCGATACTGAACAGAACGCCCTTTGAGGGAAAATAAACCATCGAAATAACGATAATAATGAACGCAGAAACGATACAATTTCTATTGACGACGCTGATGGAGCTGGCAACGCTGGTATGTGCCTATGCCGCCTTGCGTCTGTATAAGAAGAAGTGGCAGCCCCGTATGGCTTTGCTATTGGTGCCGCTATTGATTAATGGCGTGTGCTATGCTATCTATCAGACGACGCCCTTCTTCTATCTGGGTGTTATCCTGTTACTTTGTATTCCTTTCGTATGGCCAAGAAAATCAGCATAATCATCGTCAGCTATAATGTCAGCAAGTTGCTGGACGAATGTGTGCAGAGCGTAAAACGTGCCCTGCAGGGCATTGATGGCGAGGTGTTTGTCGTAGACAATCGCTCTGTCGACAATACCATTGAGATGCTGCATGAGAAACATCCTGATGTGCGACTCATCTCCAATGAGGAGAATGTGGGCTTTGCCCGTGCCAACAACCAGGCCATCCGTCTCTCTGACGCTGAATACGTCTTGCTGCTCAATCCCGATACGGTGGTCTATGAGAATACACTTCGTGGAGTACTCGACTTCATGGATGAGCATCCGGAAGCGGGTGGGGCAGGTGTGCGTATGCTCTCTCGTGATGGAAGACGCGCACCAGAGTCGCGACGCTCTATTCCCACACCGTGGGTGGCCATGCTGAAAATGCTGGGTGCCACACGTCGCTACTATATGAGTCACCTGTCGTGGGACGAGCCAGGACAGATAGAGGTTATCAGTGGCGCTTTCTGCCTGTTGCGTCGCAAGGCCCTTGACCAGGTGGGCTTGTTGGACGAAGACTTCTTTATGTATGGCGAAGACATCGACCTCAGCTACCGTTTGCTCAAAGGCGGTTGGCAGAACTGGTTCCTACCTTACGACATCATTCATTATAAGGGCGAGTCTACACAGAAGTCCAGCTTCCGCTATGTGCATACCTTCTATCAGGCTATGCTGATATTCTTCCGTAAGCACTACGGTCATCTGAGCTTCTTCTTTGCGCTGCCCGTCAAGGTAGCCATCTACTTCCGTGCCTCGCTGGCACTGTTACATATGATGCTTGACAACCTGCAACGCTTCATCAATCCCAATAAGTTTAAGAGAAAAAAGTCATGAAACTACGTGCATTAGAACCCGAAGACCTCGAGCTGCTGTATCAGATAGAGAACGACCAAAGTCTGTGGCAGGTGGGTGCCACCAATGTGCCCTACAGCCGTTATACGCTTCATGACTATATCGCCAACAGCAGAGACGATATCTATGCCGACCGTCAGGTAAGGCTAATGATAGAGAATGACGAGGGTGAGACGGTGGGCATTGCCGACCTGGTGCAGTTCTCTCCGCAACACATGCGTGCCGAGGTGGGTATCGTCATACTGGATGCGCATCGTCGCAAGGGATATGCTATGGCTGCCATCCAGGCTCTGTGTGACTATGCCCAGCGTGTGGTTCATCTGCACCAGCTCTATGCGGTGGTGGATACAGGCAATGAGGGTGCTGTCGCCTTGTTCAAGAAAGCAGGTTTCTCAACGGGAAATACGTTGAAGGAATGGCTTTTTAATGGCCATAACTACCATGATGCACTGCTTATGCAAAGATTTTTATAAACTTTTCGCCAAAAAGTTTTGTATATCCAAAAATTCTTATTACCTTTGCACCCGCAAAACGACAAACGATGCAACTCTGGTGCGTTAGTTCAGTAGGTTAGAATGCCTGCCTGTCACGCAGGAGGTCACGAGTTCGAGTCTCGTACGCACCGCCAAGAGTGAGTCGGAAAGCGTTAAATTGAAATCATATTGGTGCGTTAGTTCAGTAGGTTAGAATGCCTGCCTGTCACGCAGGAGGTCACGAGTTCGAGTCTCGTACGCACCGCAAACCATTAGAAAGCTCATTGGAACACTCCAGTGGGCTTTTTATACAAAATATCATTACAACTATGAAACAAACTATTCTTGTTACTGGTGGTACCGGTTTCATTGGAAGCCACACCACCGTAGAACTGCAAGAGGCAGGCTACAAAGTCGTCATCATCGACAATCTCTCCAACTCTAACATCAACGTCCTTGACGGTATCGAGAAGATTACTGGTCAGCGTCCCGCCTTCGAGAAGGTAGACTGCTGTGATATGGAGGCTTTGGAGGGTGTCTTCAAGAAGTACCCCGACATCTCAGGTATCATCCATTTTGCAGCTTCTAAAGCTGTCGGTGAGAGTGTTGAGAAGCCGCTGATGTACTATCGTAACAACCTGATGTCACTGGTCAACCTGTTGGAACTGATGCCGAAGTACGATGTCAAGGGCATCATCTTCTCCAGCTCATGCACTGTCTACGGACAGCCCTCTCAGGAGTATCTGCCCGTTACGGAGGATGCACCCGTACAGAAGGCTATGTCACCTTACGGTAACACCAAGCAGATTAACGAGGAGATTATCCACGACTATATCCACTCCGGAGCACCCATCAAGTCAGTCATCCTGCGCTACTTCAACCCCATTGGTGCCCATCCCACAGCACTCATCGGTGAGTTGCCCAATGGTGTGCCCATGAACCTCATTCCTTTTGTCACACAGACCGCTATGGGTATTCGTCAGCAGCTGAAGATTTTCGGTAACGACTATAACACGCCTGATAAGACCTGTATCCGTGACTATATCTATGTCGTTGACCTGGCAAAGGCTCACGTAAAGGCTATGGAGCGTGTACTCGACAATCCTGACACAGAAGCTGTGGAGATTTTCAACATCGGTACTGGTAAGGGCCTTTCTACGCTGGAGGTCGTTCAGGGCTTCGAGAAGGCTACTGGCGTCAAGGTCAACTGGACCTATGCTCCCCGTCGTGAGGGCGATATCGAGCAGGTTTGGGGTAATGTCGATAAGGCCAACAAGGTGTTGGGCTGGAAGGCAGAGACGCCTACTGAAGAGGTGCTGAAGAGTGCCTGGAAGTGGCAGCAGAAGCTCCGCGAGGATGGAGTTCAGTAATTGAGAATTTACAATTCTTTGACCAAGGTCAAAGTGTGGCGTTGCAATGATAATTGATAATTAATAAAATAGCCTGCTCAATCGAGCAGGCTATTTTATGCTAAATGCCAATGGCTAATAGCTACGTGCAATGATGACGCGAGCCTTGGCAGGCTTGCCAGTCACCATATCGACACCAGGAGTCTGCTCTACGCCGAAAGGCACACAGCGGATGGTGGCCTGTGTCTCTTCCTTGATTTTGGCCTCGGTCTCGGCAGTGCCGTCCCAGTGGCAGAGGAAGAAACCACCGTCCTTCACCTTCTCCTTGAACTCCTCGTAGTTCTCGCACTCGAAGATGTGAGCATCACGATAATCCTTGGCCTTCTTGAAGATGTTCTGCTGGATATCCTCGAGCAGCTTCTCTACATATTCTGCAATGCCGTCAATGCTACGGGTCTCCTTCTCCAATGTGTCACGACGCATCACCTCGATGGTGCCGTTCTCCAAGTCACGGGCACCCAGCACCAGACGTACGGGAACACCCTTCAGCTCGTAGTCGGCAAACTTGAAGCCAGGACGCTTGTTGTCAGCATCGTCGAACTTCACGGTGATACCCTTGGCACGCAGGGTCTCGATGATAGGAGTCACCTCCTTGTTCACCTGCTCCATCTGCTCGGGCTTCGTGGCGATAGGAATAATCACTACCTGGATAGGAGCCAACTTCGGAGGCAGTACCAGACCGTTGTCGTCAGAGTGCGTCATGATAAGCGCACCAATCAGACGGGTAGAGACACCCCATGAGGTAGCCCATACGTATTCGGGCTTGTTCTCCTTATTAAGATAGGTCACCTCGAAAGCCTTGGCGAAGTTCTGGCCCAGGAAGTGCGAGGTACCGCTCTGCAGGGCCTTGCCATCCTGCATCATAGCCTCGATGGTATAGGTGTCGAGGGCACCGGCAAAGCGCTCAGTCTCACTCTTCACACCCTGTACTACGGGCACAGCCATCCACTCCTCAGCAAACTTGGCATAGACCTTCAGCATCTTCTGTGCTTCCTCTTCAGCCTCCTCGCGGGTAGCGTGAGCAGTATGACCTTCCTGCCACAGGAATTCGCTGGTACGCAGGAATGGGCGGGTACGCATCTCCCAGCGCATCACGTTACACCACTGGTTGCACATCAGGGGCAGGTCGCGCCAAGAGTGAATCCAGTTCTTATAGGTGTTCCAGATAATGGTCTCGGATGTAGGACGAACAATAAGCTCCTCTTCCAGCTTAGCGGATGGGTCAACCTCCACACCGCTCTTGTCTTCCTTGGCGCGCAGACGATAGTGCGTCACCACAGCACACTCCTTCGCAAAGCCCTCTACGTGCTCGGCCTCGCGGCTCAGGAATGACTTCGGAATCAACAAGGGGAAGTAGGCGTTCTGAGCGCCAGTCTCCTTAAACATCTTGTCCAGCTGCTGCTGCATCTTCTCCCAGATGGCATAGCCGTAGGGCTTGATAACCATACAGCCACGCACAGCGCTCTGCTCAGCCAGGTCAGCCTTGACGACCAGGTCGTTAAACCACTGGCTATAATTATCAGCTCTTTTTGTTAATTCTTTTAATTCTTTTGCCATGTTTTATACAATAAATTCAAAAATTTGGTGCAAAGGTACGAAATAATTGACAATTGACAATTGAGAATTGAGAATTATTTTATAATTTTGCAGGCATAAAAGTATGTTTCACTTTAAAACATTATTATTATGAAGACAAAAATTCTTTCATTATTGCTCTGTGTGGGCTTGGTAGTGGCATGTAACAACACCCAGAAGGGTGCTGCTATTGGTGCTGGTGGTGGTGCATTGTTGGGTGCAATTATTGGTCATGTAGCTGGTAACACAGCCATTGGTGCTGCTGTAGGTGGTGCTGTAGGTGCTGGTGCTGGAGCCATCATCGGTAACCGTATGGACAAGGCTAAGAAGGCTGCTGAGCAGGTACAGAACGCTCAGGTACAGACCGTTCAGGACGCTAATGGCCTGGAGGCTGTCAAGGTGACCTTCGACTCTGGTATCCTGTTTGCTACTGGTAAGGCTGACCTGTCACAGAGCGCAAAGAACTCTCTGGCTCAGTTCGCTAAGGTGCTGAACGAGAACAAGGACTGCGACGTGGCTATCATCGGTCACACCGACAGCACTGGTTCTGACGCTGTCAACCAGCCCCTGTCTGTTAACCGTGCTAACAGCGTAAACAACTACCTGAAGTCTTGCGGCGTCAGCGCTACTCAGATTAAGAGCGTTGAGGGTCAGGGCTCTACCAACCCCGTTGCTGACAACTCTTCTGAGGCTGGTCGTAAGCAGAACCGTCGTGTAGAGGTTTACATGTACGCTTCTAAGAAGATGATTGAGGAAGCTCAGGCTCAGGCTAATTAATTGACAATTGACAATTGATAATTGATAATTGACAGTTGAAGCAGAAACTGACTTTCATTCAAAAACTCAAGAAAACAATTAAATGGATAGTGGTGGCGTTCTTCGCCTCCACTATTCTTTCTGTTGTCATCCTGCGCTGGGTGCCCGTCTATTTCACACCCCTTATGTTCATCCGCATGGCTCAGCAGAAGGCCAACCATCAGGAGTTGACGCTTCATCATCACTGGGTACCGCTCGACGAGATATCGCCCTCGTTGCCCACTGCAGTGATGGCCTCTGAGGATGCCCGTTTCCTGGAGCATCACGGCTTTGACTTCAAAGCCATCGAACAGGCCGCTATGCGCAATATCAAGCATCCCGACAAGCGTAAGCACGGTGCCTCAACGATTTCCCAACAGACGGCCAAGAACGTCTTCCTGTGGCCAGGCCGTTCCTGGGTGCGCAAGGGCTTTGAGGTCTATTTCACCGTACTCATCGAGCTCGTCTGGAGCAAGGAACGCATCATGGAGGTCTATCTGAACTCTATCGAGATGGGTGATGGCATCTATGGTGCCGACGCTGTGGCACAATGGCATTTCGATACTACCTCCAAGGAACTCGACAAGCGACAGTGTGCGCTGATAGCCGTCTCGCTGCCTAATCCGCGTCGTTTCAATTCAGCCAATCCCAGTAGTTACATGCTGAAACGACAGAGGCGCATCCTTCGCGAAATGAAGTTCGTAACGCCGTTACCATCCAATCCTTAACGGTTTTCGTTCATTATTTTTAGGTATTTCTACAGAAACATTCGTTCATGTGGAAAAACTTTGCTACCTTTGCAGTCAAATAGCAAAAGGTATGTATCTTTCAGAGCTCAAGACAGGCGAGAAAGCCTATATCGTCAAGGTAAAAGGACATGGCGGCTTCCGTAAGCGCATCATCGAGATGGGTTTCATCAAGGGCCAGCAGATTGAGGCATTGCTCAGTGCCCCGCTGCAAGACCCCGTGAAATACAAGGTGATGGGCTATGAGGTCAGCCTGCGCCGTCAAGAGGCTGAACAGATAGAGGTGAGCTACGAGCGCCAGCGCGCCGCAGAGGATAATCCGATGACGTCTACGTCGACACCTCGCGACCAGCAGCATACTTCCGGTGTCAAGGAGATTACCATTGCCTTGGTGGGCAACCCCAACTGTGGTAAGACGTCGCTGTTCAATTTCGCCTCCGGTGCCCACGAGCATGTAGGCAACTACAGTGGTGTTACCGTTGATGCCAAAGAGGGATATACCCACTTTGGGGGATATCGCATCCGTCTGGTCGACCTGCCAGGAACCTATTCCTTGTCGGCCTATTCGCCTGAAGAGCTGTATGTCCGCAAGCAACTCCTCGACGACACGCCCGACGTGGTGGTCAATGTCATTGATGCCTCGAATCTCGAGCGTAACCTCTACCTGACTACCCAACTCATGGACATGCACCTTCGTGTGGTCTGTGCGCTGAATATGTTCGATGAATTGGAGCTGCGTGGCGACAAGCTGAACGTCGACAAGCTCAGCTCGCTGTTAGGTATGCCGATGGTGCCCACGTCGTTCAAGACGGGTAGGGGACTGGAACAGTTGCTCAGCGAGGTGATACACATTTTTGAGAGTCGCGAGGGTCACGACCAGTACTATCGCCACTTCCATATCAAGCACGACCATGAGATAGAAGATGGTATAGCCAATATTCAGAAATACCTGAAAGATAACACCTTACTACGCATGCGCTATTCTACACGCTGGCTGGCTATCAAACTCATGGAGATGGATAAGGAGGTCGATGCCATTGTGCGCGACCTGCCCGACTACGACAAGATTATTGCGGCTCGTGATACGGCTGTCCGTCGCATCAAGGAAGAGACGGGCGACGACTCAGAGACCGCCATTATGGATGCCAAGTACGGCTTCATCCGTGGTGCTCTGCATGAGGCAGGCTATGTGGTTGGCGTGAAGGGAGACACCTACAAGACCACCCACAAGCTGGATGCGCTGATTACCAACCGCTGGGTCGGTTTCCCCATCTTCTTCTTCATCCTCTATCTGATGTTTGAGGTGACGTTCATTCTCGGTCAGTACCCGATGGATTGGATAGAAATAGGTGTCGAGCAGTTAGGTGCCATGATTGGCGATACGATGGCCGAAGGCCCGTTGAAAGCGATGCTTATTGATGGCGTCCTCGGCGGTGTAGGCTCCGTCATCGTCTTCCTGCCACAGATTCTGATACTCTATACCTTTATCTCCCTCATGGAGGATTCGGGTTATATGGCCCGTGCCGCCTTTATCATGGATAAGCTGATGCACGGCATGGGACTGCACGGCAAGTCGTTTATTCCGTTGATTATGGGCTTTGGTTGTAATGTGCCTGCCGTAATGGCCACACGTACTATCGAGAGCCGTCGTTCGCGCCTTATCACCATGCTGGTGTTGCCCATGATGTCGTGCTCCGCGCGCCTACCTATTTATATTATGATAACGGGAGCCTTCTTCACCGTTCGCTACCAGAGCCTGGTGATGATTTCGCTCTATGTCGTTGGAATTGCCCTTTCTGTCATCGTTGCCCGTGTGTTGAGCACATGGGTCATCAAGGGTGAGGACACGCCTTTCGTGATGGAACTGCCCCCTTATCGCTTCCCCACAGCCAAGGCCATCTTCCGCCATACGTGGGAGAAAGGCAAGCAGTATCTGAAGAAGATGGGTGGTGTCATCCTCGTAGCCAGCATCATTGTGTGGGCGTTAGGCTATTTCGGTACGATGGGCGTTGCACCATCGTTGGAAGAAAGCTTCATCGGACTGTTAGGAAAGGCCGTAGAACCCATCTTTGCCGTTCAGGGCTTCGACTGGCGCTTGGATGTCAGCCTGATAGCAGGTGTCGGTGCCAAGGAGATTGTTGCCAGCACCATTGGTGTGCTCTATGGCGACAACGCCTACAATTTCTCACAGCTCACCGCCTACTGCTTCCTGCTCTATGTGCTCATCTACTTCCCTTGTATTGCCACTATTGCCGCCATTAAGCAGGAGAGTGGCTCGTGGCGTTGGGCCATCTTCGCCGCTGTCTACACCACCGTCTTGGCGTGGGTAGTCTCAGCTGCCGTCTACCAGATAGGTTCCTGCTTTATCAGCTAACCCTCTGTAGGCAGTATTTTAATGTGCTTTAATAGAGAAGGGGATTACTCGTGGTGGTAGGGTTCGCCCTTAATGATGGTGCAGGCGCGATAGATTTGCTCGGTGAAGGTGAGACGTATCATCTGGTGGGAGAAGGTCATCTTGGAGAGGCTGAGCTGTTCGTTGGCACGAGAGTAAACGGCGGGTGAGAAGCCATAGGGACCTCCAATGATGAAGATGAGACGGCGGGCGGTCTGCTGCTTCTGTTCCAGCCAGCGGGCAAACTCGATGCTGCGGTATTCCTTGCCGTGTTCATCGAGCAGGACGACAGTGTCAGTGGGTTGCAGCTGTTTGAGGATGAGTTCACCCTCCGCCAGCTTCTGTTGCTCCTCTGTCAGATTCTTGGTATTTTTCAGTTCGGGAATGGTGACGACCTCGAAGGGCATGTAGTGGCCGATACGCTCTACATAGTCGTTGATGCCGGCTATGAAGTGCTTATTGACCGTCTTGCCTACCTGAATGAGTATCGTCTTCATCTTGTGGAGTGGAATCCTTCGAGGTTCTCGTAACGACGTACCATCATGCGGCGATAGATGTTGCGCAACCAGTAGGGCTCGGTGAGCGTGATGAGTACGCCACTGATGAAGAGAATCCAGTAGGCGACATCAGCCGAGAAGACGAGTTGCAGCAGACTTATTATAATAATAGGTGCAAACATGGTGGTCATGGAGACGATAATCTGCCACTTGTTCTCCAACTGGTTCTTACCCGTCAGCTTCTCGTTGAGTGGCAGCGTCTGCTTGTTGTAGACAGCCATCTGGAAGAGTAGGAAGTAGATGGGGCCTGTCACGGTGAACAGATAGGCCAGCACCATGATGAGGGAGAACTTACCCATGATGACGGGGATGAGGGTGATGAGGAAGGGCAACAGCAGTACGGCACAATAGTAGTAGTACTTGGCACGCAGCAGCGTGAGGATGTTCTCCTCGTGGACCATCAGCAGGTCGATATAGTTGCCTTCGGGACACATCACCTTGGTGAGGTTGACGGAGCCGAAGAAGACGAAGCAGTAGAGGCAGAAGAAGTTGCGCTCGAAGGAGCTGCGATAGATGTCGAGGAAGGCGATGGCCAGCGAGAAGAAGGTGATGAAGCATACGCCCTGGATGAAACGGGCACGGATGGCTTTGTTGCGCATGGTGCTCTTGATTTCCAGCTTCAGGTATTCGCCAATCTGTCCGAAACGGTTCAGGGCCTTGAATTCTGAGACGTGTTTCAGCTTGGTCTTCTCTTTTTTGCTGATTTCATCGTAGATGAGTCGCATCTGCATGTGGCGGTTGATGACGAACAGTATCGTGAATAGGATGGCTATGATGCCGAATGTCCACCACGAGAAGATGTTGCCAGCGACGACATCCTCGAGGAAATCGAAAACAGCGTCCAGCTGGCTGTTAGACAGCACGAAGAAAGGCACTACCAGCGAGCCATAGACGACGGCTGGCAGGAGCCACCAGAGCATGTGCTGGTTAACGAGGGTGCGCACCAGCAGGTACCACTGGCTGTTGACCAGCACCATGAGGTGCAGCAGGCAGAGCATGCCGATGGCTGCCCATCCGGACATGCATCCACACCAGACGATGAAGGTGTAGGGCAGGAACAGCGTCATCCAGATGAAGTTGCCACCATCCAACAGTTGTTGGACGAGGAAACACTCTATGGCGCTATATTTGCTGATGGGTGTCAAGAGGTACGGTTTCACCAGCATCATGGGGGTCTGCTGGGAGGCAAAGCGAATACCGAAGTCCAGCAGGAGCATGAAGGGCATGAAATAGAGCACCATCTCGGGTATCTGCTCCTTGGCGGCCAGCCATCCGAAGAAGGTGCCCAGGCCGATAAACTCTACGGAAAGGATGGCCATAACGATATAGCCAAATAGTTTACCATACTGGTTTGCCTCGAACATGACGTTGCGCTTGTTGCTCAGCTTCACGTTCTTGCGCAAGAGAAAGAATAGTTTAATCTTGTTCATCTAAGGTCGATTACTTCAGCGTTGGGGAAGTCTTTTGAATTGAAACGGAACATTCCATCGGGGAGCTTACTCTGCGTAAAGTCTTTGATGCCGATGGTCAGCCAGCCCTTTTGCTGCTTTAAGCGAATCTGTGATGGAATGTAGGTCTTTTGGTTGATAGTGATATACATCTCCTGGATGCCGCGCTTGCCGGTAGCCGTGAGATGTACGATGAAATTGCCGTTTTTCTTCTCCATCGTATATTTGTAGCCTTTCTTGTACATATAGATGAAGTTGTAGGGGTTGATGGCTGCCAGCTCTGCATCCGATGGATTGGCAATGTTGACCTCCTCATTCTTCCTCATGTAGGTCCACTGCGTCTTACCGTCAAACCAGATGGTGGCCTGGGCAGTAGTCGCCTGGAACTTCTTGCCCTTGATGGCAATGACTCCGTTCGTTAAGAACTGGTCTCCCTGGATGGAGAACAACGCTTTGGCTCCCGACTTGGCTGAAACGATGCCTGCCGTCTTGTCGAGTACCTGCTTGGCGCTTTGCCCATAGGCAACGCTAAATGACAAATGACAAATGACAAATGATAGTGCTATCACCTTCACCCATCTGTGTTTTACTATCCTTTCCATTGTACTAATAGATTTTCGAGACTATTTTCGTCCATAATCAATACTTCACGGGGCTTGCTGCCGTGAGCGGCACCCACGATGCCAGCCTTCTCCAGCTGGTCCATCAGGCGGCCTGCACGGTTGTAGCCGATGGCGAACTTACGCTGAATGAGGCTCGTCGAACCACTCTGCTCACGGACGATGAGACGGGCGGCATCCTCGAACATCGGGTCGAGGTGCTGCATGTCCACATCACGGCTCTCGCCAGCCTCGCCATCGTCAGTGTCAGGCTCTGGCAGCTCGAAGGCAGAGATATATCCTTGCTGGTCGGAGATGAACGTATTGATTTTCTCCACCTCTGGCGTGTCGACGAAGGCACACTGTACACGGACGGGTTCGCCACCGTTCAAGTAGAGCATATCACCACGACCTACCAGCTGCTGGGCACCTGGGCGGTCAAGGATGGTGCGTGAGTCAATCATGGCACCGACACGGAAGGCGATACGACTTGGGAAGTTGGCCTTGATAGTACCGGTGATGATGTTCGTGGTAGGACGCTGGGTAGCGATAATCATGTGGATACCTACGGCACGGGCCAGCTGGGCAATACGTGCGATAGGCAGCTCAACCTCCTTACCAGCTGTCATTATCAGGTCACCGAACTCATCGATGACGACGACGATGTATGGCATGAAGCGATGGCCGTGCTCTGGATTGAGTTGGCGGTCGATGAACTTCTTGTTATATTCCTTGATGTTACGGGCCTGGGCAATCTTCAACAGATCGTAGCGGGTATCCATCTCCTTACACAGCGAGTTGAGCGTGCGGATAACCTTGGTGACATCGGTGATGATGGGTTCCTCGCCTTCATCGGGAATCTTGGCCAGGAAATGCTTCTCAATGCTGGCATAGACGCTGAACTCCACCTTCTTCGGGTCTACCAGCACAATCTTCATCTCTGCGGGATGCTTCTTGTAGAGCAGTGAGGTGATGATGGCGTTCAGACCAACAGACTTACCCTGACCGGTAGCACCGGCAACCAGCAGGTGGGGAGCTTTGGCGAGGTCGAACATGAAGACCTCGTTGGTGATGGTCTTACCGACGGCGCAAGGCAGCTCCATCGTAGACTCCTGGAACTTCTTCGAGTCAAGGATAGAACGCATAGACACCGTAGCGGGCTTAGCGTTAGGAACCTCGATACCGATGGTGCCCTTGCCGGGGATTGGTGCGATGATACGGATGCCGAGGGCAGAGAGTGACAGGGCGATATCGTCCTCCAGGTTACGGATGCGGGAGATACGCACACCTGGAGCAGGCGTAATCTCGTAGAGCGTGATGGTAGGACCTACAGTAGCCTTGATGCTGCTAATCTCCACACCGAAGTTACGCAGCACGTCGACAATACGGTTCTTGTTGGTGTTCTGCTCGTTCATGTCGATGAACGGCTTGCCGTCGCTCTCGTACTGTTGCAGCAGGTCGAGGGTGGGGTAGCGGTAGTTCTCCAAATCGCGCTTGGGATCGTAAGGTGTCGAGATGTCGCCATAGTTGCCTTCTACGCTCTTGCCACTTGCTGCTTCTTCCTCTTCGGTCTCCTCAATGACAAACTCTGTATCGTCCTTGTCTTCGGAATCGTTCTCAGCGGTATCGTCTGATGACTGCTCAGAGACTGCCTCAGTGAAGTCTTCCTTGTAATCATTCTTCTCTTCTTCCTGCTTCTCGGGCGTGTCGAGGTCGAAAATCACCTCTTCCGTCTCTGGATTGTCATAGACACGGTTGTCGTCCGTATCTTGGTTGGCAGGCTCCTCGTCGCCACCGCCCACATTGATGGTCATGGGAATCTTCTTCAAATAGTGCAGCGGATTGAAGAACTTGCGGATGATGATGACTGTCTCCATGCTGAGATACACCAGGAAGGCTACTGCCGACAAGCCCAGCAGGGCCGTCAAGCCAGGGACACCCAGCAGACCTTCAATCTGCTGACAGATGGCCAGACCGTGGTCGCCGCCAGGGTTGAAGCAGGCATTGTCAAAGAAAGGTGCCAGGAACTTCGCCATCGTGACGGAAGCCCATATCATGACGATAGCCAGTGACATGAACCATTTGAGCAGGCGGACCTGATATGCACGCATCATCGTCACGGCGACCATCATCATGAAGACGGGAACGAAGAAGGCGGCGAGGCCGAAGCAACGCTTGATGAAGAAGTGCGACGCATAGGCGCCCAGCGAACCGCAGGAGTTCTGGAATTCACGTGCCTCGTTCAATATTTCACCATCACGTGGCGACTCTATCAGGCTCTGGTCAGCGGCACCAGTACTGAAATAGGAGATGAAAGCCCATATCAGATAGGCTGCCACGATGAGCAGGCAGAAGCCCAACACGAAGTTGATACGCTCGTTGAAAAATATCTTGTCAATACCTAAGGCTTCACGCAGCGACGTCGCTGTTTTCTCGGAAGCCTTGCTTGTTTTCTTTTTTGCCATACCTTATATAATGATTACGGAATGCAAAAGTACAAATAATTTCTTATATCTCATCATAATGAAGAAGTTTTTTTTGAATAATTATCAATTATCAATTGTCAATTATCAATTTTATTCGTACCTTTGCACCCCAAATGAAGAAAACAATTTATAGCAAATACGACAAATCAAAGATTGGAGCCTTGCCGAGAGTGCTCTTCGAAGGGCGTATCGTGGTGGTTCTGACCGAACATGAAGCAGAGAAAGCGGTGCGCTATCTGCTGTCTCAACCCATTCTGGGCTTAGACACAGAGACCCGTCCATCGTTTAAGAAGGGACAGGTGCATCAGGTGTCTCTTCTTCAAGTGTCCAGCTATGATGTGTGTTTTCTTTTCCGTCTGAACCATCTGGGCATGTCGCCATCGGTCAGACGCCTGCTGGAAGACACTACGGTGCCTAAAATCGGGCTGTCGCTGCGTGACGACCTGAATTCGCTGCATCGCATTGGCGATTTCGAGAACGGCAGCTTCGTTGACCTGCAAAACCGTGTCAGCGAGGTGGGCGTGGAGGATATGAGCCTCCAGAAGTTGTATGCCAACTTCTTCGGACAGCGCATCTCTAAACGGGAACAGCTGACCAATTGGGAGGCTGACATCCTGAGTGACAGGCAGAAACTGTATGCCGCCACCGATGCCTGGTCGTGCATCATGCTCTATGAGGAGCTGCTGCGACTGGAACAGACGGGCGATTATGAACTGATAAACGTTGAGAAGGATGATGAAGCAAGTACGGCTGCGTAAAGGGAAGGAGGAGAGCCTCAGAAGGTTCCACCCGTGGGTGTTCTCCGGTGCTATCGCCCAGATGGATGAGGGTATCACCGAAGGTGATGTAGTTCGTGTAGTGACGAATTCTGGCGATTTTATTGCTGTCGGCCACTATCAGGAGGGCTCTATTGCCGTGCGCGTGCTGACATTCTCTGACGTCCAGATTGACGATGAATTCTGGCATTCCCGCCTCTTGTCGGCTTTGCAGATGCGTCAGGCTATCGGTATTGCCGATAACCCCAACAACAACACCTACCGTCTGGTACATGGTGAGGGCGACAACCTACCTGGCCTGATTATCGACGTATACGGACAGACGGCTGTCATGCAGGCTCATTCCATCGGTATGCACCTGTGTCGCAAGGAGATAGCTCGTGCGCTGGACGACGTGATGGAATCGCGCATTTCACATATTTATTATAAGAGTGAGACGACACTGCCGTTTATGACAGCTGACGATATGAATGGTTTTTTGGTGGGCGGCTCTGACGACAATATCGCTACGGAGAACGGTTTGAAGTTCCGTGTGGACTGGTTGAAAGGCCAGAAGACGGGCTTCTTCGTTGACCAGCGTGAGAACCGCTCGCTGCTGGAGAAGTTCTCGAAGGGCAAGCGCGTCCTTAACATGTTCTGCTATACGGGTGGTTTCTCGTTCTATGCCATGCGTGGCGGTGCAGAACTGGTACATAGCGTAGACAGTTCGGCCAAAGCCATTGAGCTGACCAAGCAGAATGTAGAGCTGAACTTCCCCGGTGACGCCCGTCACGAGGCCTATTGTGAGGATGCCTTCAAGTATCTCGAGCGTGCTGGCTCCAACTATAACCTGATTATTCTTGACCCACCAGCCTTCGCCAAACATCGTGGCGCCCTGCATAATGCGCTGAAAGGTTACACACGACTCAATCAGAAGGCCTTCGAGAAAATCGAACATGGTGGAATCCTCTTTACATTCTCTTGTTCGCAGGTGGTCACCAAAGACCATTTCCGCAATGCGGTGTTTACTGCCGCGGCATTGGCCAAGCGTAAGGTGCGCATCCTGCATCAGCTGCATCAGCCAGCGGATCACCCCATCAATATCTATCATCCCGAGGGTGAATACCTGAAGGGCCTGGTGCTCTATGTGGAGTAAGGTTAGCCGATATATTGAAAAATATAAACTGCTTAAAACCAACGAATTATATATTGTTGCTTTAAGTGGTGGTGCAGATAGTGTGGCGTTACTGCTATTGCTCAAAAACGCCGGTTTCAACGTACATGCTGCCCATTGTAATTTCTATCTGCGAGATGCAGAGTCGGAGAGGGACGAGGCGTTCTGCGAACAGCTGTGTGCTGATGAAAACATCCCGTTTCATCGTGTCCATTTTGACACCCGAGCGTATGCCGAACTGCATAAGGTAAGCATCGAGATGGCGGCCCGTGAGTTGCGCTACCGTTGGTTTGAACAGCTGCACGAGGACATAGGCGCCGCAGGTATCTGCGTGGCTCACCATCGCGATGACTCCGTAGAGACGGTCATCCTGAATATGGCTCGTGGCACGGGGGTGCATGGTTTGACGGGTATCCGTCCTCGCAATGGCCATATCCTGAGACCTCTTCTGTGTGTCTCTCGTGCTGAAATTGAGGATTTTCTGGCGAAAAGAGGGCAGAAATACGTCACGGACAGCACCAATCTGGATGATGAAGCGACAAGGAACAAGGTGCGTCACCATATCATCCCCGAACTGCAACAGCTTAACGATAAAGCAGTGGAGAACATTCAGCGTATGGCGGAGCGCATGGTAGCCGTTGAAGCGCTTGTAGAGGACTACAAGGCGAAAAGCCTGCATGCAGAAGCAGGCAGGACGGTTATCCGGAAGTGTGACGTCCTTAACGACTATCTGCTCTATGAGTTGCTGGCCGATTATGGTTTCAACTCGGTTCAGGCCTCTCAAATCTATGCATCCATGAGTGCTGACAGTGTCGGGAGCATCTTCTCTTCAGCAGATTACGACCTGCTTGTGGATAGGGAGTGCTTACTGATTGAACCGCATCATGAACCGCTAAAACCGCTCGATATTCCCGAAACGGGTACCTATATCCTGGATGAAAAGCATAAAATCCGTGTTGAAAGTGGCGATTTCCCCGTGTCGAAAGACCCGTTTGTGGCTACTCTTGATGCCTCGAAGGCCAGCTTCCCGTTGACGGTTCGCAGGGCAGAAGAGGGCGATTGGATGGTGCCTTTTGGTATGCGTGGCCGTAAGTTGTTGAGTGATATGATGACGGATTTAAAGATGTCAATCTTTGATAAAAGAAAACAAATTGTAGTTACTGATAATAAGGGAGTTATAATTTGGGCTATTGGCCTCAGAGTTAGTCAAAAAACTGCTATTTCTTCCGCTGATTTAACTGCTCCCGTGCTTCGTCTTTCCTTTTCTTAATTTTAACACTTTTGCAGGGTAGAAATTTGGTAGAATAAAAAAAAATGTTTACCTTTGCAAACAATTCGCGAGAGCGGGCTGTTCCGCCCTTGCATGTCATAAAGAAAACAGTAAGAAATTATCGATAATTTATGAGTAAGAGATTTGCCGAACACAACGGCTTGAATTTGACGCAGACGAACAATGACGTGCTGCAAATGTGGAAGGAGAAAAACGTCTTCTGGCGCTCCGTGACGGAGAGGGAAGGTTGTCCGCAATTTGTATTCTTCGAGGGTCCCCCCTCAGCCAATGGTCATCCAGGCATCCATCACGTGCTGGCACGCAGCATCAAGGATACCTTCAACCGCTATAAGACCATGAAGGGCTTCCAGGTGAAGCGTAAGGCTGGTTGGGATACCCACGGACTGCCCGTAGAGCTGGGCGTCGAGAAAGAGCTTGGCATTACCAAGGCCGACATCGACAACAAGGAGAGCGACAAATACATCTCGACAGAGGACTATAATAAGAAGTGTCGTGAGAATGTGATGATGTACACCCAGGAGTGGCGTGACCTGACGGAGAAGATGGGTTATTTCGTTGACCTTGACAATCCCTATATCACCTATGACAACAAGTACATCGAGACACTGTGGTGGCTGTTGAAGCAGTTCTATCAGAAAGGGCTGCTGTATAAGGGCTATACCATCCAGCCATATTCTCCCGCTGCTGGTACAGGTCTTTCCAGCCACGAGTTGAACCAGCCAGGTTGCTATCGTGACGTGAAGGATACCACATGTACCGCTCAGTTCAAGATGAAGAATCCGAAGCCAGAGATGGCAGAGTGGGGTACGCCGTACTTCCTCGCATGGACCACCACACCTTGGACGCTGGCCGCTAACTCAGCACTCTGCGTAGGTCCGAAGATTGACTATGTAGCTGTGCAGACCTATAATCCCTACACCGCAGAGCCTATCACCATCGTGATGGCCGAGGCTCGTCTGAACGCCTATCTGCCCGCTGAGGGCGCCATCACCGACGGTGGTGAGCTGCCTGCCTACGAGAAGGGCGCCAAGCTGATTCCCTATCGTATCGTAGCACGCTACAAGGGTACCGACCTTGTAGGTATGGAGTATGAGCAGCTGATGCCTGCCATCAAGCCTATGGGCGAGGCCTTCAAGGTGATTCCTGGTGACTACGTAACGACCGACGACGGTGCCGGTATCGTACATATCGCTCCTAACTTCGGTGCTGACGATGCCTTTGTAGCCAAGAAGGCAGGCATCTGTCCTATCGTGCTGATAGACAAGAAGGGTGCTGAGCGTCCTGTAGTAGACCTGCAGGGTAAGTACTTCGTCATTGAGGACCTTGACGAGAAATTCGTTGAGCGCTATGTCAATGTTGACGAGTGGAACAAGTTCGCTGGCCGTTATGTGAAGAATGCCTACGACGAGGCGCTGACTGACAAGGACGAGACGCTGGATATCTCTATCTGCATGGACCTGAAGGCTCAGAATAAGGTCTTTAAGATTGAGAAGCACGTCCACAACTATCCTCACTGCTGGCGTACCGATAAGCCCGTGCTCTATTATCCGTTGGATTCGTGGTTTATCAAGTCGTCCGCTTGCAAGGAGCGTATGTCAGAGCTCAACAAGACCATCAACTGGCAGCCTGAATCCACTGGTACGGGGCGTTTCGGCAACTGGCTGGACAACCTGAACGACTGGAACCTCTCACGTTCACGCTTTTGGGGTACTCCGCTGCCCATTTGGCGCTCAGAGGACGGTGAGGAAATCTGCATCGGTTCGGTAGAAGAGCTGTATAACGAGATGGAGAAAGCCGTCAAGGCTGGCTTCATGAAAAGCAATCTGCTGAAAGACCAGGGCTTCGTTCCTGGCGATATGAGCAAGGAGAACTACGACAAGATAGACCTGCACCGTCCGTATGTGGACTATATCGTGCTCTGCTCTGCATCGGGCAAGCCGATGAAGCGTGAGTCAGACCTCATTGACGTATGGTTCGACTCTGGCTCTATGCCTTACGCTCAGATTCACTATCCGTTTGAAAACCGCGAACTCATCGACAAAGGTATTGCCTTCCCCTGCGATTTCATCAACGAGGGTGTCGACCAGACACGAGGATGGTTCTTTACGTTGCACGCCATCGCTACGATGATTTTCGACAGCGTGGCCTTCAAGAACGTTATCTCTTCTGGTCTTGTGCTCGATGCCAAAGGCAACAAGATGTCGAAGCACGTGGGTAACGTGGTGAATCCGTTCGATATGATTGAGAAGTATGGCTCTGACGCTGTACGCCTCTATATGATGACCAACTCGGAGCCTTGGGACAACCTGAAGTTTGACCCAGAGGGCGTGGATGAGATTCGCCGCAAGTTCTTTGGCACCTTATATAATACATATAGCTTCTTTGCGCTGTATGCCAATGTGGATGGCTTTGAGCCGTCTGCTGCTACGACACCACAACAGGCTAAGCCTGAGATTGACCGCTGGATTCTCTCCAGCCTCAATACACTGGTGCAGAAGGTTACCGCTGAGCTTGATGGCTATGACCCAACACGTGCTGGCCGTTTCATCGATACCTTCGTGAATGATGACCTCTCTAACTGGTACGTTCGTCTGAACCGTAAACGTTTCTGGGGTAAGGAGATGAGCGATGACAAGCGTTCGGCATACGAGACGCTCTACACCTGTCTGATGACTGTCAGCAAGCTGTTGGCACCATTCGCTCCGTTCTATGCTGACCAGCTGTATAAGGACCTGGGCGGTGAGAAGGACAGCGTACACCTGGATTCATTCCCTGTTGCTGACGAGTCGCTAATTGACAAGGACCTGGAGGCACGCATGGAGATGGCGCAGAAGATTACCTCTATGGTACTCGCCCTGCGTCGTAAGGTGAATATCAAGGTGCGCCAACCGCTGCAGGCCATTATGATTCCTGCTACCGACGAGCAGCGTAAGCATATCGAGGCTGTCAAGGACCTGATTATGAACGAGGTGAACGTGAAGGAACTGAAGTTCGTAGAGGGCGCTGGCATTCTGGTGAAGAAGGTGAAGTGTAACTTCCGTGTGATGGGTAAGAAGTTCGGCAAGCAGATGAAGGCTGTAGCCGCTGCTGTCGATGCCCTGACACAGGAACAGATTGCTGAGCTGGAGTCAAAGGGTACCATCGCTATCATGGTAGAAGGTAACGAGACGACCGTTGAGGTTGCCGACGTAGAAATCATCAGCGAGGACATTCCCGGCTGGCTGGTAGCTAACGAAGGCACGCTGACTGTTGCCCTCGAGGTAGAGCTCAACGACGAGCTGCGCCAGGAGGGTATGGCCCGTGAAATCATAAACCGCGTACAGAACATCCGCAAGGAGAGTGGTCTGGAGATTACCGACCGTATCAGCATCACGCTGGCTCCACAGGCTGAGATTGAGGCTTCTGTCAATGCCTTTGGCGAGTATATCAAAACACAGGTGCTGGCAGACAGCATTCAGATTGCAGCCAATGACGGTACAGAGGTTGACTTTGATGACTTTAAACTGAACATTCAAATAACAAAAATCTAATAATTATGGCAGACAAAACACGTTACTCGGACGAGGAACTCGAGGAGTTCCGCGAGATTATTAATGAAAAGCTGACACTGGCAAAGCGTGACTATGACCAGATGATGCGCGTTCTGATGAACCAGGACTCAAACGATGTGGATGACACATCTCCTACGTATAAAGCACTGGAAGAGGGGAGTGCTACCCAGTCGAAGGAAGAACTGATTTCGCTGGCTGCCCGTCAGCAGAAATTCATCCAGGGCCTGAAAGCAGCTCTGACCCGCATCGAGAACAAGACCTACGGTATTGACCGTATTACGGGTAAGCTCATACCCAAGGAGCGTCTGCGTGCCGTTCCCCACGCTACACTCAGTGTGGAGTCGAAACTGGCTGGTAAGAAGTAGTCAATGGACAGACAGCAGATAACAAGACGTAGCATGTTGGTCACCCTTATCGTGGTGGGTGTTCTCATAGTAGACCAACTCATCAAGATTTGGGTGAAGACTAACATGACGCTTCACGAACAGATTGAAATCTTGTCGTGGTTCAAGATTGTATTTATCGAGAACAACGGCATGGCCTATGGCATGGAGATAGGCTCGAAGCTTGTGCTGAGCCTATTCCGTGTGGTGGCTATCAGTGTGTTGGGCTATTATATGGTAGGCCAGGTGAAGCGCCAGGCACGATGGGGCTATCTGGTATGTTTGTCGATGATCTTTGCAGGAGCCGTTGGCAATCTGCTTGACTCTATGTTCTACGGATTGATATTCAATGCTTCCTCTGAGTTCTATACTTCTTATTTCGTACCCTTCGGCAGTGGCTATGCACCATTCCTAATGGGTAAGGTGGTTGACATGTTTTACTTTCCGCTGATTGTGACGACATGGCCCGACTGGGTTCCCATAGTGGGTGGTAACCCCTATGTGTTCTTCAGTCCCATCTTCAACTTTGCCGACGCTTCCATCTCCGTAGGTGTCGTCATCCTGTTGCTCTTCTATCGTAAGGAAATCAGTGAGTTATCGCTCAAGAAAACTGTAAAGGCCGATGAAGCATAGCATTCCTTTGTTCCTCATGTCAGCCATGATGATGGTGGTAGGTTGTAAACCTACGGTTCCATCGGAATATATCCAGCCAGATGACTTGGAGGATATCCTCTATGATTATCATGTGGCGGAGGCAATGGCACGCAATGGGAACAGTATGGATGCAGACTACAATCAGACGAAGTATTTTCTGGCAGTATTGGAGAAACACCATGTGACAGAGGCTGACTTCGACTCATCGCTCATCTATTACTACTCGCATGTTGACCGCCTGAAGAACATCTATTCCCGTGTACAGGAGCGCATGGTCTATGACGCCAAGAAACTGGGTGCCTCGGTAGGTGACATCAACCGCTATTCACAGTATAGTGAGACGGGAGATACCGCTAACATCTGGCGCAACGAGACTGCTATGCTGCTAATTCCTCGTCCTACGAAGAATCGTTTCGACTTTGTTGTGAAAGCGGACTCTACGTTTATGGTAGGCGACTCATTTATGTTCCAGTTTGTTGCTGAACACATCTGGCAGAGTGGTTCGAAGGATGCTGTCGTCTGCATCAAGACGACATACGAGAAAGACAGTGTCCTCCAGTCGGTAAACCACGTATCGATTTCTGGAATTACACAGCTACGTGTTCCTCTTAACACGTCTCGCAAAATCAAAGAACTGCGCGGCTTCATCTATCTGCCTCTCGGAGAGGAAGATGTGGAGACACGTCGTTTGATGTTTGTCAGTCAGATACAGCTCATCCGATTCCATAACAAAGAAATTCAAGAAAAATATGAAAACGATTCTATCGCCGTCGACAAGATGGATAGCCTGCAACGAACTGATTTTACCGGAGGGACAGTGCAAGACACTCTGCGTGATAACGTTGGAACAGGGCTACGTAGTAAGAATGCACCCTTTAGACGGGGAGGAGCCTCAAACGGAGTGGTTGCAGGGAAGGATCGAATTAAAAAAACAGAATAATGGCCTTAGGGCATATTATAAAGGAAAACTACTAACTTAAATTTGAAAGACTATGAATACGAAAGTACGTTTAGCAATCATGAACTTCTTGGAGTTCGCCGTGTGGGGTGCATACCTCACCTGTATGGGAAACTATCTAGGCATAGCAGGCTTGGGTGACAAGATTTCCTGGTTCTATGCTATTCAAGGTATTGTCAGCATCTTCATGCCTACGTTGATGGGTATTGTTGCAGATAAGTATATCCAGCCACAGCGTCTGTTGGGCTTGTGCCATCTGGTGGCTGGTGCTTTCATGATTAGTTGCTGGTGGATGGGTGAACAGGCAGGATTCGGTAATGAACTGGCAGACAAGTCATTATTCATTGCACTTTACACTTTGAGTGTTGCCTTCTACATGCCAACCATCGCATTGACCAATACGGCAGCCTTTGCCATTCTGAAAAAGGACGGATTGGATACCGTCAAGGATTTCCCACCGATTCGTGTGCTGGGAACAGTCGGTTTCATCGCAACGATGTGGTTCGTCAACTGTGCCTACGTCGATGATAGCGGTTTCGGATTCACGCTGGCTGAGAATGCCCATAAGTTCCAGTATACCTATATGCAGTTCTTTGTATCAGGTATCCTGAGTCTCGTACTCTTTGCCTACTGCTTCACACTGCCTGAGTGCAAGCTGGAGAAGAAGGAGGGTAAGGTATCTCTGGTAGAGAGCCTGGGCCTCAACGCCTTCAAGCTCTTCAAGCGTCGTCAGATGGCGTTATTCTTTATCTTCTCTGCACTGCTGGGTATGTGTCTGCAGGTGACCAATGGTTTCGCTGGTCCTTTCCTGACTAGCTTTAAGGGTACACCTGAGTTTGCTGACACCTTTGCCGCCAACAATGCTACCATGCTGACCTCTATCTCTCAGATTAGTGAGGCATGCTGCATCCTGATGATTCCGTTCTTCCTGAAACGTTTCGGTATCAAGGTGGTGATGCTTATGTCACTCTTTGCATGGGTGTTCCGCTTCGGATTCTTCGGTATTGGCGATCCTGCCATGCCTGGTGTCATCTTCTTCATCCTGTCGTGTGTCGTCTATGGTGTTGCCTTCGACTTCTTCAATGTGTCGGGTGGTATCTTCGTAGACCAGGAGTGTGCTCCTGATATTAAAGCATCGGCTCAAGGCTTGTTTATGATGATGACCAACGGTTTGGGTGCTACCATTGGTACCTTGGCAGCTGGTGAGATTGTAAATAGCTTCTGTCATTGGGAAGGTGGCTATCTCGTTGGTGACTGGCAGACATGCTGGTTTACCTTTGCGGCTTTCGCATTGGTAGTAGGTATTGCCTTCGCCGTTGTCTTCAAACCAGAGCAGAAACCCATTACGGAAATCAAGCATTAATGAAAGAAGTCAGATTCTTCTACGTCCCCAACGCTGCTACTCAGACAGAGCTGCCTGCTGATGAAGCCACGCACGCACTGCGTGTGCTTCGTCTGCATGAGGGTGACGAGATGATGCTGATGGATGGTGTCGGCAGCTACTATCGTGCTGAGGTGACACTGGCTCATGGCCACCACTGTCAGTATGCCATCAAGGAGACGCTCCCTCAAGAGCGTCAATGGCAAGGGCATGTGCATCTGGCTATCGCTCCCACCAAGATGATGGATCGTATGGAGTGGATGCTGGAAAAGGCTGTAGAGGTAGGCGTCGACGAGATATCTTTCCTGGACTGCCAGTTCTCTGAACGTACCGTCGTCAAGTTACCTCGTGCTGAGAAAATCGTTATTGCCGCTACCAAGCAGAGCCATAAGGCATGGCTGACGGTACTCAACGAGATGACAACATTTGATGATTTCATCCGACAGCCGAGGACAGGTCGCAAGTATATTGCCCACTGTTATGAGGAGATTCCTCGCAGCTACCTGTTTGATGAACTTCGTCAGCAGACGGATACGGACGATGCCTTGGTCCTTGTTGGTCCTGAAGGTGACTTCTCTATCGACGAGGTGCGTAGAGCAGTAGCCAACGGCTATCAGTCGGTCCATCTGGGGAAGAGTCGCTTACGCACTGAGACGGCAGGTCTTGCCGCTGTGATGATGATGCAACTATCTAAAGAATAAAAATAAGAAATCTAATAAACATAAAAAGAACATGACTGATGAGAAAATCATGGCTACCATCAAACCTGATGGGGAATGCTGGCAGCCGGAAATCGAGAAAATGCCACGCGAGCAGCTCAGAGAGCTCCAAGTAAAGAAACTGAAGGAGAGCATCAACGTTGCCTTAAAGTCACCGTTCTATAAAAAGCGGTTAGGTGAGTTGGGCATCACGGCTGATTCTATTCAGACACCTGAGGATATCCGTAAGATTCCGTTTACTACTAAGCAGGACCTTCGTGAGAACTATCCTTTCGGACTTGTTGGCGGTAATATGGACGACGCAATCCGTATCCATTCTACCAGTGGTACAACGGGACATCCTACCGTAGTGACCTATTCTGAGCACGACATCTGCTCATGGGCTAACATGATTGCCCGCGATATGTATATGGTTGGTTGCCGTAAGAGTGATGTCTTCCAGAACTCCAGCGGTTACGGTATGTTCACGGGTGGTCTCGGTTTCCAGCATGGTGCCGAATGGCTGGGTGCTACAACAGTGCCTGCCGCTGCCGGTAACTCTAAGCGTCAGATTATGTTTATCAAGGACTTCGGTACCACCTGTCTGCATGCTATTCCTTCCTATGCCATCCGTTTGGCAGAGGTGTTCCAGGAAGAGGGCATAGACCCTCGTTCCACGAAGCTGCGCACCTTATTTATTGGTGCTGAGCCCCATACAGAAGAACAGCGCCAGCGTATTGAGCGCCTGTTGGGTGTCAAGGCATACAACTCATTTGGTATGACTGAGATGAATGGTCCTGGCGTTGCCTTCGAGTGTAAGTATCAGGACGGCATGCACCTGTGGGAAGATAACTACATCATCGAGATTGTCGACCCCGACACATTGGAGCCTGTGCCCGATGGAGAAATCGGTGAGATGGTGCTGACCACGCTTGATCGTACCATGATGCCTATCCTGCGTTACCGTACGCGCGACCTCACCCGCATCATTCCTGGTGAGTGTAAGTGTGGACGTACCCATCGTCGCATTGACCGCATCAAGGGTCGTACCGATGATATGTTCATCATTAAGGGTGTCAACGTATTCCCCATGCAGGTGGAGAAGATTCTGGTACAGTATCCTGGTTTGGGTAGCAACTATCTTATCACGCTCGATACAGAGGATGATAACGACATCATGACCGTAGAGGTTGAACTTGATGGTCTGAATACTGATGTCTACCCAGAATTGCAGAAGATGACACGCGATATCCAGCGTGCACTGAAAGATGAGATTCTGCTCACACCTCGTGTGAAACTCGTCAAGAAAGGCTCTCTGCCTGTCAGCGAAGGTAAGGCAGTACGTGTTCACGATTTACGACCGGGTAGGGGATGAGAATATTATTGATATCACTCGCCATGTTACTTGCTAACGGTGCCTTCGCCCAGATTACTATGGGCGAAGCACTGAAAAGCATGCCAGACTCGCTGATGCCTTATCTGACGCATAACAACCGGTTGGATTGCATCGATTTCTGCGAGGCTAATATGAAGGCTGAGGTTCGTAATACCCTTGAAGGAAAAAGTGAACTCCTTCAGCTAACTTCCAGCTACGCTTTGTTCCGCATGAACGATGCTTGTACGGTGGAACTATGTCTGTTGGATGCAGGTAGTCAACAACTTGTCTGCATGATTCAGACGTATGGTACAGATTTGCGCGAAAGCGTCATCTCTTTCTATACCACTTCCTGGCAGCAGTTGCCCACGGAACAGTTCCTATCGACTGCCAATCAACAGTATGTCGCTCAATACGATGACGAGCAGAAAACGCTGACACTTGAGAGCAATAACTACTTGAGCCGTCCAGCAATGGAAGAGCAGAAAGAAGAAGATAAAATACAAATAAAATTTAAATGGTTAGGTAGAGATTTTAAGAAATGTTAAACTTTTATAGTAAAATACCCTGAAAACTTGCAGATTGTAAGAAATAGTAGTATTTTTGCAGTGTGTTTTTCATGGTATTAGATTATTAAGGTTAATTTAAAAGTTGATTGTCGTGAGACAATCAATTTTTATTTGTGCCTATCTGACAGCTCATTTAGAAGAATTATCACATAGAGAAAGGGAACCCCAAAGGTTCCCTTTTCTTGTTTGTTTGGAATAAATTATTTGTTTTGTTCTCTTAGGCCTGAGCTTCAGGAATTACAGAAACATAACTCTTGTCGCGCTTTCCCTTGTGGAACTCAACGGTTCCATCAACCAAAGCATACAGAGTGTCGTCCTTACCCATAGCAACATTGTTACCTGCGTTGTGCTTAGAGCCACGCTGACGAACGATGATGTTGCCTGCTACTACCTTCTGACCGCCAAAAATCTTGATGCCCAGTCGCTGAGCTGCACTCTCGCGGCCGTTCTTAGAACTACCTACACCTTTTTTATGTGCCATAATGTTGTTCCTCCTACGTTTTAAGCGATTACTGATTTAACTTCTACCTGGGTGTACTGCTGACGATGACCGTTGCGCTTGCGAGAGTCCTTACGACGCTTCATCTTGAACACGATAACCTTCTCACCCTTTACGAGTGGATTAACCACTTCGCATACTACCTTTGCACCATCTACGGTGGGTGCGCCTACCTGTACTGAACCTTCTTTGTCGACAAGCAGTACCTTGTCGAATTCAACAGTCTTACCGGCTTCCACATCTTTCATGTGGTTTACGAAGAGCTTCTTGCCCTCTTCAACCTTGAACTGCTGACCGTTGATCTCTACAATTGCGTACATTGTTTATTAATTGTTTAACGGGTTTTTCTGCGTGGCGTGTCACCTCGTGCGACAGCTTCTTTGAGCCACAACAGACCAAATCGGCTGCAAAGGTACTAAAAATAGTTGAGAGGTGAGCGTTGAGTACTAACAGATAGTTGATATTTAGCAAAGTTTAACACACAATTGTACTCAACATCATAAAAACATAAAGCGGTGACCCTCACAGGCAACCGCTCTATAATCTTCAATAGGTATTAGTCCTTTTTAAGGTAAAAAGATTGTTTTCAGGATAACGTTTGCAAAGGTACGACTATTTTTCTTATTCTCCAAAACTTTTGGGCAATATTTTGTTTCTTTTTAACTGTGTGCCCACACATTTATATAATTTTTGTAAAAGAGTGGGGGTTCAGGCGTTATTTTCTATACTTTATCTAAGAAAATGTATTGTTTGTCTTGAATCAGAAATACGAAAAACGCCGTCAATCATCAAAGATTGGCGGCGCTTTATAGTTTGATACTGTTTCCTTTTTCTGATACAGTGTCTTATTTCTGAACGGGAATCTTGTCGACGCGCTTCTGGTGGCGACCACCCTCAAAGGTGGCAGTAAAGAACTCGTCCATAATCTTACGAGCCATATTGTTGTCGATGAAACGACCGGGCATCACAAGCACGTTAGCATCGTTATGCTGACGGATGAGATGAGCAATCTCAGGAATCCAGCACAGACCGGCACGCACCTGCTGGTGCTTGTTCAGCGTGATGCTGATACCCTCGCCAGAACCACAGATGGCAATGCCAGGATAAACCTCGCCGCTCTCGATACCCTCAGCCAGTGCGTGGCCGAAGTCGGGATAGTCGACACTTGCGTCACTCCAAGTACCATAGTCCTTGTAGGGATAACCCTTCTCTTCAAGGTACTGGAGCACGAACTTCTTCAATGGGTAGCCAGCATGGTCGCTGGCTACACCTACAGTCTTTACTTCCATATTATGCAAGCAGTTTCTTTACCTGTTCGTAAACATTCTGGCCAGTGAAGCCGAGCTTCTCGTCGAGCACCTTGTAAGGAGCAGAGAAACCAAAGCTCTCGAGACCCCAAACAGTACCGTCGGCACCTACCAGACCTTCGAGGTTGACGGGCAGACCAGCGGTCAGACCGAACTTCTTCTTGCCTGCAGGTAGGATGCTCTGCTGATACTCCTTAGACTGGCTGCGGAACAGACCCTCAGAAGGAACGCTGACAATACGTGTCTTGATGCCGTCAGCAGCAAGCAGCTTGGCACCAGCCTCCAAGGTAGAAACCTCAGAACCAGAAGCCAGCAGGATGACGTCGTAGTTCTCGTCTGAGCCAGCTACGATGTAAGCACCCTTCGTTGCTTGGTTGTAGTCGTTGCCCTCGGGCAGCATCTCGATATTCTGACGAGAGAAGATGAGAGCGGTAGGAGTATCAACGTTCTCCATAGCCATGCGCCAGCAAACGGTGGTCTCCTCGGCATCGGCAGGACGAACTACCAATACAGAGTTCTTGCCGTGGTGGTTCTTCAGTTTCTCCATCAGACGAATCTGTGCCTCCTGCTCAACAGGCTCATGGGTAGGACCATCCTCACCAACACGGAATGCATCGTGAGTCCAGATGAACTTAACAGGAAGCTCCATCAGAGCAGCCATACGTACGGCGGGCTTCATATAGTCAGAGAATACGAAGAAGGTACCGCAAGCGGGGATGACACCACCGTGCAGAGCCATACCGATACAGCAGCAAGCCATAGTGAGCTCAGCAACACCAGCCTCGAAGAATGCACCGCTGAAGTCACCACGAACCATATCCTTGGTCTTCTTCAGGAAGCCGTTGGTGTTATCAGAGTTAGAAAGGTCAGCAGAAGCGCAGATCATGTTGGGCACCTGCTCAGCCAGCTGACCAAGAACAGCAGCAGAAGCACTACGGGTAGCACTGCCAGCCTTCTGTTCAACCTTGCTCCAGTCAATCTTCGGAGCCTTGCCGCTGAACCACTCTGCCATCTGGGCAGCCTTCTCAGGATTAGCCTTAGCCCACTCAGCCTTAGCTGCATAGCGCTCAGCAACAATCTTCTTCAGTTCCTCAGCACGCTTTGCATAGAGCTCTTGAACTTCGGGGAAAATCTGGAATGGGTTCTCGGGATCAGCACCCAGGTTCTTCATGGTGTTGATGTAAGCATCGCCACCGAGAGGAGCACCGTGGGTAGCGCAGTTCTTCTCGTAGCTGCTGCCGTCAGCCTTCAGGGCACCCTTACCCATCACGCAGTGACCGATAATCAGTGAAGGACGCTCCTTCTCAGCCTGAGCCTTCTTGATAGCCTCGCGGATTTCGTCCACGTTGTTACCATTAATCTTCTGAACATACCAGCCCCATGCCTCATACTTCTTAGCGGTGTCCTCTGAGGTAACCACCTCGGTCTTGGTAGACAACTGGATATCGTTAGCGTCGTAGAACATGATGAGGTTGTCCAGACCCAAGTTACCGGCAATACGGCCAGCGCCCTGAGAGATCTCCTCCTGTACGCCACCGTCAGAGATGTAGGCGTAGATGGTCTGGTTCATGACATCACCCAGACGAGCTTTCAGGAACTTAGCGGCAATGGCAGCACCTACTGCGAAGCAGTGACCCTGACCGAGAGGACCAGAGGTATTCTCAATGCCACGCTCAATCTCACGCTCCGGGTGACCAGGAGTCACTGAACCCCACTGACGCAGGTTCTTCAAATCCTCCAGGGTGAACTTGCCAATGAGTGCCAGCTGGCTGTAGAGCATTGGAGCCATGTGACCAGGATCGAGGAAGAAGCGGTCGCGGCCCTCCCATGCGGGATTCTCAGGATCGTAAACTAAGAATTCTGAATACAGGGTGTTGATGAAATCTGCACCACCCATAGCGCCACCGGGGTGACCTGACTTGGCTTTCTCAACCATTGAGGCAGCAAGGATACGGATGTTGTCCGCTGCTCTGTTCATAACTTTGTTGTCGTTCATAATAAGTAGTACTTTTATAATGAATTAGTGTATTTACATAATGCATCTGCAAAAATACTGAAAAATTTTCAAATAGCATGCTTTTTTCTCGAAAAAATACACTAAAATGTCGAAATAATGAGAAAAAGGGCAAAACAAAAAAATCGGAATCAAAAATGATTCCGATTCTGCTCTGAGGTGCCTGGCGGATTCGAACCGCCGTAGACGGTTTTGCAGACCGTTGACTAAGCCACTCATCCAAGGCACCGTTCTTCTTAGCGGATGCAAAGGTACTACTTTTCTTTGGACTGACCAAATTTTTGGCAATTTTTTTTCAGTTCACAGCACGAACAAGGGTCGCCATCACTTTTCAACGCCCTGAAAATACGCCATGCAGCGTAGGATAGGGCACATGCTACCACCGATATGACGACTATAATCTGCATTCTCAATTCCTTAATTTCCTCAATAATACCTTATTGATGGCTTGTATGCGGCGGCCGCCTTTCTCGATATCACGACCGATGTCCTCGCGTACATTATTAATATTATTAAAGAAGTCGCTGAATGCATTCAGTAGCGGATTGGGCTGTGCCGTATCTTCCGTAGCCTGTGGGTTGGTGATGATTTTTATGCCTAAGTGCTCAATATGGACATCGACATCGGTTCCTGTCATCACGGGGTCGCCGTCATAATGGATGGCGCCGGGTTGTTTGCGGTGAATCTTGATGTCTTTCGCACGGAAGGTCTTAATCTTCGAATTGTTTTGCAGGGTCTTCATAAACAGGTCGGCAGCAATCTGTGGCGCGTCAAGGGCAGTAAATGGCTCCATGATGATGACGTCCATCATACCGTCACGCATGGTGGCACCAGGGGCGATATAGGCATTGTTGCCGTATTGCGAGGCGTTGGCACACGCTATGAGGAAAGCCTTGTGATATACCGTACCGCTGTCGTCGACAATCTCATACGTCTCAGGCTGGTATTTCAATCCCTCTTTCAGCACGTTTTCTACGTAAGTGATGGGACCACGCTTTCCTGCTTCGGCAAATTTCAACGATATAAAGGCGTCGAAGCCCATGCCGCAAGTACAGAAGAAGGGTAGGTCGTTGATGACACCGTAGTCAAAGGCTTCTATCTGGCACTGGTTAATCAGTTCGATGGCCTTGACGGCATCGATGGGAATGCATAGGTGACGGGCCAGACCATTGCCCGAACCATAGGGGATAATGCCCAGTGCCGTCTGGGTATGTACCAGTGAGCGTGCCACCTCATTGATGGTACCGTCACCGCCGACAGCCACCACGATATCGATACCTTCTGCTGCCGACTGACGAGCAATCTCAGCAGCATGGCCCGCATATTCGGTAAAACGCACCTCATAACTGAAACGTTCCTGGTCGAGATGCTTGCTGATGAGCTGTGGCACCTCGTCCTTGTTGCTGGTACCCGATATGGGGTTAATGATAAATATGATGCGCTGTTTGTTTTCCATATTCTTTTGCAAAATTACGAATTCTCGTTGAATAATTATCGTATATTATTATAAAAATCGTAAAAATTAAGAAATATCTCTTTTTTTGTGCACTATTTGAATAAAAATGTGTAACTTTGCAGGCTGAAAACATTATTAGTAGCTTTCATAGCTACCAGACCTATCAATTATGGGACAATTACAAGAAAGATACAAGCATTATCGTGAGCCGCAGAAGTATATGGAGGCTGACGTTTATCCCTACTTCCGTGAGATTGAGGGTAAGCAGGGAACAGAAGTTGAAATGGGCGGACACAAAGTGTTGATGTTCGGATCTAATGCCTACACAGGACTGACAGGTGACCAGCGCATCATTGATGCCGCTAAGGCTGCCCTTGACAAGTATGGCTCTGGTTGTGCCGGTAGCCGTTTCCTTAACGGAACGCTTGACATTCATGTTCAGTTGGAGAAAGAGATTTCAGAATTCATCGGTAAGGAAGACTGCCTGTGCTTCTCTACTGGTTTCTCTGTAAACCAGGGCGTGCTGGCTATGGTAGTCGGTAAGGATGACTATATCATCTGTGACGACCGTGACCACGCATCTATCGTTGATGGACGCCGTCTGTCGTTTGCTCGCCAGTTGCACTACAAGCACAACGATATGGCCGACCTTGAGCGTGTGCTACAGAAGCTGCCTCAGGAGGCCGTTAAGCTGATTGTTGTCGACGGTGTATTTTCTATGGAGGGTGACCTCTGTAAGCTCCCCGAGATTGTGGAGTTGAAGCACAAGTACAACTGTTCTATCATGGTCGACGAGGCCCACGGTATTGGTGTCTTCGGTGATCATGGTCGTGGTGTATGCGATTATTTCGGACTGACTGACGAAGTAGACCTCATCATGGGAACCTTCTCTAAGTCTCTGGCATCTATCGGTGGTTTCATCGCTTCTGATGCTGACACCATCAACTTCCTGCGTCACACCTGTCGTACCTATATCTTCTCAGCATCTAATACGCCCGCTGCTACTGCCGCTGCAATGGAGGCTCTGCACATCCTGCAGAAGGAACCCGAGCGCATCGAGGCACTGTGGAAGGTTACCAAGTATGCGTTGAAGCGCTTTGCTGAAGAAGGCTTTGAGATTGGCGATACTGAGAGCCCCATCATTCCGCTCTATGTTCGTGATGTGGAGAAGACCTTCCTTGTTACCGCTCTTGCCTTCAAGGCAGGTGTCTTCATCAATCCTGTTATTCCTCCTGCTTGTGCACCTCAGGATACCCTCGTGCGCTATGCGCTGATGGCTACCCATACAGAGGAGCAGGTTGAGCGTTCTGTCAAGGCTTTGAAGAAAATCTTCGTAGAACAAGGAATTATCAAGTAAATAATTGCCAAAAAATTTGCGGGTGTCAAAGATATTTAGTACCTTTGCACCCGCTTTTAAGGCAACGAGGTGTAGCGCAGTTGGTAGCGTTCCTGGTTTGGGACCAGGCTGTCGCAGGTTCGAGTCCTGTCACCTCGACAAATTAGAAACCGCTGATTCATTACGAGTCAGCGGTTTTTTGTCTTTAACAAGAAAAGAGCATCCATGTGGATGCTCTTTTAATTATGGAAGGTAGTCAGCGGCTGAACCGCTGACTACACTTTTTCGATTAATCCTCCCAGTTCTCCTGAGACTTGCGGATGTAAGTCTTGTAGCGGAGCTGTGCCATCTTCTGTGCCTCAGCGAAGAGTTCCTCTGCCTCGTTAGGATAAGCCTTCTTAACTGACAGGTAACGAACCTCACCGAGCAGGAAGTCGTGGAAGTTCTCCCAGTTAGGCTCCTTAGAGTCGAGAGAGAATGGGTTCTTGCCTTCCTCAGCCAAAGCGGGGTTGTAACGCCACAGGTGCCAGTAACCGCACTCAACAGCCTTCTTCTCCTCAGCCTGGCTCTTACCCATACCGCCCTTGGCCTTCAGACCGTGGTTGATACATGGAGCGTAAGCGATGATGATTGAAGGTCCGTGCCATGCCTCAGCCTCGCGGATAGCCTTGAGGGTCTGAGCGTGGTCAGCACCCATAGCAATCTGAGCTACATATACATAACCGTAAGTGGTAGCAATCATACCCAGATCCTTCTTGCGGATGCGCTTACCCTGAGCAGCGAACTGAGCGATAGCACCGAGAGGAGTAGCCTTAGAAGCCTGACCACCAGTGTTAGAGTAAACCTCAGTATCGAGCACGAGGATGTTAACGTCCTCACCAGAAGCAATCACGTGGTCGAGACCGCCGTAACCGATGTCGTAAGAGGCACCGTCACCACCGATAATCCACTGTGAACGCTTTACCAGATAGTGATCCAGCGTCTGGAGCTCCTTGCAAACGGGGCAGCCCTTGGCAGCGCTCTCGGCGATGCACTTGCGGAGCTTCGGAGCAATCTCCTTAGTCTTCTCAGCGTCCTCCTTGTTAGCAATCCACTCCTGAGCGAGAGCCTTGTACTCGTCGCTGGCGTTGCCGTCGATCATCTCCTGCAGCAGCTTAGCTACGCGCTCCTTCATCTTCTTGTTACCAAGAGCCATACCCAGACCGAACTCGCAGAAGTCCTCGAACAGAGAGTTGTTGAATACAGGACCCTGACCCTTCTCGTTCTTAGTATAAGGTGTAGAAGGAATAGAAGCAGAGTAGATTGAAGAACAACCAGTAGCGTTGGCAATCATCTGACGATCACCGAAGAGCTGAGAAATCAGCTTCACGTATGGAGTCTCACCGCAACCAGAGCAAGCGCCAGAGAACTCGAACAGAGGCTGAGCGAACTGAGAGTTCTTCACATTGCTCTTGATGTCAACGAGGTGCTGCTTAGAAGGAACCTTAACAAGCTTGTCCCAATCGGCAGCCATCTTCTTGTTCTCGGTGGTGTCGGGGTTGAATGGAACCATTGTGAGGGCCTTGCCAGTCTTAGGATTACCTGGGCAGATGTCAGCACAGTTGCCGCAACCCAGACAGTCGAGTACTGAAGGCTCGATAACGAAGTGCATACCCTTCATAGCTGCAGGAGCCTTCATCTCGAGGGTCTCAAGACCATCGAAGCCAGCGAGTTCCTCGTCGGTCAGAACGAACGGACGGATAGCAGCGTGAGGACAGATGTAAGCACACTGGTTACACTGGATACAGTTATCTTTGTTCCAAGCGGGAACGAAGGCCTCTACACCACGCTTCTCGTAAGCGGCAGTACCAACCTCCCAAGAACCGTCAACAGTGTTGTGCTTCACGAAGTCAGAAACCTTCAGCAGGTCACCAGCCTGAGCGTTGATAGGACGAACGAGCTCCTTAACGAATGCGGGAGCGTTGTCCTCCTTAGCCTCGTCATCAGCCAGGTTAGCCCACTCAGGCTTAACAGTCAGCTGTACGTACTCACCACCACGGTCGATAGCAGCGTAGTTCTTGTCAACCACGTCCTGACCCTTAGCGCCGTAAGACTTCAGAGCGGCAGCCTTCATCTTCTCAACAGCGAGCTCTACGGGAATCACGCCAGTGATACGGAAGAATGCTGACTGCAGGATGGTGTTGGTGCGGTTGCCCAGACCAATCTCCTGTGCAATCTTAGTAGCGTTGATGGTATATACAGTGATGTTGTTCTGTGCGAAGAAACGCTTTACCTTGTTAGGCATGAACTTCTCCAGCTCGTCAGCGTCGAAGATAGTGTTCAGCAGGAACTGACCGTTCTTCTGCAGACCACGAGTAACGTCGTACATGTGGAGGTAAGCCTGTACGTGGCAAGCTACGAAGTTAGGTGTAGTTACCAGATAGGTAGAACGGATAGGTGTATCACCAAAACGCAGGTGAGAGCAGGTGAAACCTCCTGACTTCTTAGAGTCATAAGAGAAGTAAGCCTGGCAATACTTGTCGGTGTTGTCACCAATAATCTTTACTGAGTTCTTGTTAGCACCTACGGTACCATCGGCACCCAGACCGTAGAACTTAGCCTGGAACATGCCCTTACCGCCGAGAGCAATCTCCTCAACCTCAGGCAGAGAGGTGAAGGTAACGTCGTCTACGATACCAACGGTGAAGTGGTTCTTGGGCTCGGGCATAGCGAGGTTGTTGAACACGCTAATGATCTGAGCAGGAGTAGTGTCACGGCTACCAAGACCGTAGCGGCCACCCACGATGAGGGGCTTGTTCTCTACGTCGTAGTAAGCATCCTTCACGTCGAGGTACAGAGGCTCACCGTTTGCACCGGGCTCCTTCGTACGGTCGAGCACAGCGATACGCTTAACAGTATTGGGAACTGCAGCGAGCAGGTGCTTAACAGAGAATGGACGATAGAGGTGAACAGAGATCATACCAACCTTCTGACCGTTAGCGTTCAGGTAGTCGATAGCCTCACGAGCTGCGTCGGTAGCAGAACCCATCAGGATAATCATGCGGTCTGCATCCTCAGCGCCATAATATGAGAAGAGGTGATACTCACGGCCAGTGATCTTAGAGATCTCGCCGAGGTACTTCTCTACAACCTCAGGTACTGCATCGTAGTACTGGTTGCTGGCCTCACGATGAGTGAAGAATGTCTCGGGGTTCTCAGCGGTACCACGTGTGATAGGACGCTCAGGACTCATAGCACGATCGCGGAAACGCTTAACGAACTCTTCCTTAACCAGAGGACGGATATCCTCCTGATCCATCAGCTCAATCTTGTGATACTCGTGAGAGGTGCGGAAACCATCGAAGAAGTTAACGAAAGGTACGCAGGTCTCGAGAGTTGCCAGATGAGGAACGGCTGTGAGGTCCATCACCTCCTGTACAGAACCAGAGCAGAACATAGCGAAACCGGTCTGACGGCAAGCCATAACGTCCTGGTGGTCACCGAAGATACACAGAGAGTGAGAAGCCAGCGTACGGGCAGAAACGTCGAATACGCAAGGAATCAGCTCACCGGCAATCTTGTACATGTTAGGAATCATCAGCAGCAGACCCTGTGAAGCGGTGAAGGTGGTGGTCAGCGCACCAGCCTGCAGTGAACCGTGAACGGCACCGGCTGCACCAGCCTCTGACTGCATTTCCTGAACTGAGACGTTCTGGCCCCAGAGGTTCTTACGACCACGGGCAGCCCATTCGTCAACATGCTCCGCCATAGGCGAAGACGGGGTGATGGGGTAGATAGCGGCTACCTCCGAGAACATATAGCTCACGTGAGCTGCAGCCTCGTTACCATCACAAGTGATAAACTTCTTTTCTTTAGCCATTTTACTATATAAAAGTATTAAATGAATAATATCTTCCTATTTCTATTACCTATTAATAAATACCTAAAAATTAGTATTTGTTTATAAACGCCTGCAAAGTTACAAATAATTCTGTGAAATGCAAAGCACACTTTGCAAAAAATAGCTAAAACGTTTGCGTTTTTTCTACTTTATCGATATTCATGCAACTTATAATCGCCAAAAGTTGTACCTTTGCAGCATGGAACAGAAGAAAGATAATTCGAAAGAGCTATTCCCCGTTGTTGACGAAGAGGGACGTGTCGTTGGTCAGGCCACGCGTGGCGAGTGTCATAGCGGCACCCATCTGCTGCACCCCGTCGTCCACCTCCATGTATTCAATTCCCAGGGTGACATCTACCTACAACGACGCCCTGAGTGGAAGGACATCCAGCCCGGCAAGTGGGACACCGCCGTTGGTGGTCATATCGACTATGGCGAGAATCCCGAAGACGCCCTCCGCCGTGAGGTCCGAGAAGAGTTAGGCATCACCGATTTCACCCCCATAACCATGGGGAAATACGTTTTTGAGAGCCAGCGTGAACGAGAACTCGTCTACGTTCACCGCACCATCTATGACGGTCCCATCCAGCCCTCTGCCGACGAGCTCGATGGTGGCCGTTTCTGGACCTTACAAGAAATCCGTGATGCCATAGGGCAGGGGATACTCACTCCCAATTTCGAGAGTGAGTTCCAGCGCTTCTTCCCTTTGTAATAAGAATTAACATTGTATATCATGCACCATTTAAATATATTTCGTATATTTGCAGCATGAAACAGATAATCACTCTTTTGCTTGCTGTCGTCACAATGACGGCACTGGCACAACAGAAAACGACAACAGCACAACAGCCGTTGTTGAAGACGCACGTGGAAACGGGCGATGTGCAAGGTGTATTGGATGGCACAGACTTGGCCATCTATAGGGCTATCCCTTATGCTGCTCCTCCTGTGGGCGATCTGCGGTGGAAGGCTCCACAGCCTGCCAAGGCATGGGAGGATGTCAGGGTGTGCGACACCTTCGGTCCGCTGCCTCCACAGCCTACGCGTCCTAACCGTACGGCCGACATGATGAGCGAGGACTGCCTGTATCTGGGCATTGCCACTCCTGCCAAGTCGGCTGCCGAGCGACTGCCCGTGATGGTGTGGATTCATGGTGGTAGCTTCCGTACTGAGTGGTATGGTGGCGACCTGTGGACCAGCATGGCCCGTCGTGGAGTAGTCATCGTCAGCGTGGAATATCGTACGGGAGCCCTTGGTTTCATGGCTCATCCAGAACTTAGCAAGGAGTCGCCCGACGGTCATTCAGGCAACTACGGTCTGCTAGACCAGATATATGCCCTTCAGTGGGTACAGCGCAACATCGCAAACTTTGGAGGTGACCCCTTGAAAGTGACCATCTTTGGTGAGTCGGCAGGTGCTATCAGCTGTAGCATGCTTTGTGGTTCGCCGCTGGCTAAGGGGCTTTTCCGTGCTGCTATCAGTCATAGCGGTGGCTCATTTGCCCCTTGGAGGGATGCGCCCCGCAGCCTGGGCATGGATGCCTCGCAGAAAGGTGCCGAAGAGCAGGGAGTGGCCTTCCAGAAGCACTTGAAAAAGAAGAATATCAAGCAGATGCGTAAGATGGACGCTATGGAGCTATGCGACGGCAATGTAGGCTTTGATGGTTTCTGGCCTTGCGTAGACGGCTACGTCATCTGCGATGACCAGTATCGTCTCTATGAACGTGGAGAATATAACGATGTACCCGTCATCGTGATGACCAACAGTGACGAGGGCGCCCTGTTCAGCCCGGGCAACATCAAGGCAGAAGACTATCAAAAGCAGATTCGCCAGATTTTTGGCGACTGGGCAGACGAAGCACTAAGAGTCTATCCTGGCAATAGCGACGACGAGGCATGGCACGGCTTTGGCGATGCATTCCGTGATATGGGTTTTGCATGGCCATCATTCGCATGGGCAAGCCTGCAAAGCAAAACTGGCAAGAGTGCTGTCTACGCTGCTTATCTGGCTCAACCCTCAGAGGTCAGCTTCTCGCATGACCCACGTCGCAAAGGTGTAGCTCATGCCGATGACATCATGTATCTGAATGAGACATTCTTGGGACAGGCCGACAAATATCCCCATGAGGCTGCTGTCGCTGAGATACTGCAACAGTACTGGGTAAACTTTGCCAAAACGTGTAATCCCAATGGCAAGGGGCTGCCATACTGGCCCACCTTCGACAAGGACGCGACCACCACGATGCAGTTTAGCAACGGTGCCACACTGATTGAAGTACCCAATCGCAAGGAAATAGACTTCGTAGAACGCTTCTATAAGGCCAAGCGAGAGGAGGCAGAAAAGAGCCGTCAATAAGAAGATACCAACAATAAAGGAGCACCCGCAAGGATGCTCCTTTATTGTTGAATCACAAAATAATCATTCCTGATTATCTGAGAGCTTTATTCAGCATGTAGTACATCTCGTTGTTCTGCAACTGCTGCTTGAACTCGTAGGTCTTGGTGTCCTTGTTAATTTTGACATACTCGATGCCAACCATCTCAGCGAAGTCTTCCCAATACTGCTCGTCGATGTCGTAAGAGAAGGCGCTGTGGTGTGTACCACCAGCAAGAATCCAAGCGCCAGCACCGATCTCGAAGGTGGGCTGGGGAACCCACAGGGCACTGGCCACAGGCAGGTTGGGCATGGGTTTGGGCTTGATGCACTCAACCTCCTGAGAGATGAGGCGGAAGCGGTTGCCGAGGTCAACAACAGTAGCCTTGATGCCACGACCTACCTTAGAGGTGAAGACGAGGCGGGCAGTCTGCTGCTTGCGGATGCCGATGCCAAGGAAGTGGACTTCGAGGGTGGGTTTGTCGACAGCGATGAGCGGACAAACTTCGAGCATGTGGCTCTGCAAGCATGACGAGCGGTCGCCAGCGAAGTTGAGGGTGTAGTCCTCGAGGAATGAGCAACCCTGAGGCATGCCCTGCTGGATGACCCACAGGGTGCGGCAGAGGCAAGCGGTCTTCCAGTCGCCCTCAGCACCAAAGCCGATACCCTCAGCCATCAGACGCTGTGAGGCGAGGCCAGGAATCTGGTCGAAGCCACAGAAGTCGGGCTGGTCGATGTCTGCATCACCGAGGTCGTCGAAGTTGGTGGTGAAGGCGGTAGCACCCTCGTCCTTCAAGACGCGACGCAGGGCGATTTCAGCCTTGGCAGCGTTCTTGACTTTCTCCCAATAGACGGCTTCGCCGCTTTCGTCAATCTTGATGGTATAGAGCTTCTTGTACTCTTCAACGAGTTCGTCGGCCTCCTTTTCAGTAACCTTCTTCCAGTACTCCATCAGTGAGCTGACGGGATAGTAATCGACGTGGTAGCCCATACGCTGCTCGAACTCTACGCGGTCACCATCAGTAACGGCTACATTGTTCATGTTCATACCGAACATTAGACAGCGTACGTTGTGAGCATCAGCAACACCAGCAGCTACGCGAGCCCAGACGGCAATCTGCTGCTGAGCGGCTTCGTCCTTCCAGTAGCCACAAACGACCTTGCGGGGGATGCGCATGCGGGTGCAGATGTGTCCGAACTCGATGTCACCATGAGCTGACTGGTTCAGGTTCATGAAGTCCATATCCATCGTCTCCCAGGGAATCTCGGCGTTGTACTGGGTGTGGAAGTGGAGCAGGGGCTTCTGCAAGGCTTGCAGACCCTTAATCCACATTTTAGCGGGCGAGAAGGTGTGCATCCAGGTGATGACACCTACGCACTTCTGCTCGTTGTTGGCAGCCAGCATGATCTGCTCTGCTTCCTTGGAGCTGTTGGCTGTACCTTTATATACTATCTTTACGGGGATGTTGCCAGAGGCGTTCAGGCCATCGACCATCTCCTTTGAGTGTCCGTCAACGGCAACGACAGCGTCGCCACCATAGAGCAACTGGGCACCAGTGACCCACCAAAGTTCTAAATTCTCAAATGCTTTCATTGTTTTAGTAAAATAGTGATTAGTGTTTCTGGCCTTTCTGACCGTAGTAGGCGTTAGGACCGTGTTTGCGCATATAGTGCTTCTTGACAAGCAGCGGATTCATCGTGAGGTTTGGATTCACTGAGAAGGCTACGAAAGCCATCTTGGCACACTGCTCCATCACCTTGGCGTTGTAGACAGCATTGTCGGGAGAGGTTCCCCACGAGAATGGGCCATGGTTCTTGACCAGCACAGCAGGTGTGTGGTCGGGATTAATCTTGCGGATATTCAGGATTTCGTCAACGATGACGTTACCTGTCTCCAACTCGTACTGACCCTTTACCTCAGCCTCTGTCATATCGCGTGTGCAAGGAATGTCCTTGTAGAAATAGTCGGCATGCGTGGTTCCGATATTGGGAATGTCACGACCAGCTTGTGCGAAAGCGGTGGCATAGGTGGAGTGGGTGTGAACGACGCCCTGGATGTTGGGGAACGCCTTGTACAGGACAAGGTGTGTGGGTGTGTCACTGCTGGGGTTGAGGTCGCCCTCTACTACTTTACCACTCTCCAGGTCAACAACAACCATATCCTCGGCTTTCATCTCGTCGTAGCTGACGCCACTGGGCTTGATGACTACGAGGCCTTTCTCGCGGTCGATGCCCGAGACGTTGCCCCATGTGAAGATAACCAGTCCTTGCTTGACCAAATCAAGGTTGGCTTTGAAAACCTTCTGTTTGAGTTCTTCTAACATAATGTTTCTTTAAAGTTTGAAATTAGAATCTTCTTTGTAAGCGTTCTTGTTGAAACGATAGAGGTATGCTCCACGCTTGGAGCCGGACTTGTCTATTAGGTCGGTCTTCTCGATGAAGTCCATCTCCTTGATACGCTTGCGGAAGTTGCGCTTGTCGACCTCCTCACCGTTGACAGCCTCGTAGAGACGCTGCAACTGGGTGAGTGTGAAGAGACCAGGCAGCAGCTGGAAGCTGATAGGCTCCGTGCGGATTTTCTGCTGCATGAGCTTGCGGGCTTTGCGAATCATCTGATTGTGGTCAGAGAACATCTCGGGCAATTCCTCAATGTTCACCCATTCCACATTGTGCTCTGCCAGCAACTTCTGGTCGTAGTCATTGACGTTGATGAGTGCGTAGTAGGCGACGCTGACAACGCGAGCTCCGGGGTCGCGGTCAACACTACCAAAGGCACCCACCTGGCGCATATAGACGTTGCGGAGACCCGTCAACTCAAAGAGCGTACGGTCAGCAGCCTCGTCGACACTTTCCTCGTTGCGTACGAAGCCTCCATAGAGGCTCCATAGACCTTTACCAGGATTAATGGGTCGGTGACCTAGCAACACCTTCAGCTTGTTTTCCTCAAAGCCGAAGATGATGCAGTCCACCGACACAAGAATCTTCTGATGTTCTATATAATACTTGGTCATGGTTGTTAGCTATATGTATTACCACAGAGCAATGTACAGGATGGTCAGGATGGCGATGACGCCAAATGCACCGATGTTGAATGTCTTGTCAGTCTTGAAGATATTCAGGTCGATAGCAACCAACTTGGGATCCTGTACCTTATCCAGTGCGTTAGAGCGCAGGTAGATACCGATGGTAGCCGTGATAGCTGCGAAGAAGATCATGGCACCCTCGAAGCCGTGGATGTGCATGGTCTCGTTGAAGAAGCCACCAATGAACAGCAGGAACGAAACGATTGCAGTGCAGAACATGATGCGGCTCCAGAACAGCTGGGTCTTGATGGTATGCTCGTCAAGCTCGTCGGCAGGTACGGCCTTCTTGCTCTTCAATGAAATCCATACGAACAGCACAATCAGCGAGATGAACACGATACCTGAACGTACGAGGAACGGCATCTCGGGGAAGGCGAACTTATAGATGATAGAGAAGGCGAAGGTACCGATGGCGCAGACAACAGCAGCAGTACCGCTGGCACGCTTCCACAGCAGACCAAGACCGAAGATGACTACCACACCGGGATATACGAATGCTGAGTACTCCTGGATGAACTGGAAGGCCTGGTCGATACCACCCATCAGCGGATATACGGCGATGAGGGCGATGATCAGAGCGCTGACAGAAGTCATACGACCAACGTTCACCAGACGCTTCTCAGAGGCGTTCTTGTTGATGAACTGCTTGTAGATATCCATCGTGAAGAGGGTAGAGGTAGAGTTGAACATAGATGCCAGTGAAGAAATCACAGCGGCAGCCAGTGCAGCAAAGCTCAGACCCTTGACAACGGTAGGTGTGAAGTTACGAATCAAGAAAGGATAAGCGTCGTCAGAACGTGTGATAGAACCAGCCAGTGTCTCGCGGAGGCCGTCGCACTCAGGAGCGGTCATGATGTAGAAGGCGCAGACACCAGGGATACATACGATGAACGGAATCAAAATCTTCAAGAAGGCAGCGAATACCATACCCTTCTTAGCCTCTGCCAGAGACTTAGCAGCCAGACCCTTCTGGATGATGTACTGGTTGAAACCCCAGTAACCCAGGTTGGTCAACCACAGGGCACCGAAGATCAGCACGATACCAGGATTGGTGAAGAAGGGGTCTTCCTTCTGGATAACGTTACCTGCATTGTCAACAACACCGTTGATGGCAGGATAGAGGGCTTCGTTACGGGTAACCACAAGGTTGAAGTGCTTGTCACCATCGATGGATGCCAGATAGTCTTTGATATGGCTCAGTGCATCCCAGGCACCACCTAAGCCCATCTCATCACCGATAACAGACAGGGCAGCATAAGCAGTAATCAGACCACCACCAACGAGGAAGGTCACCTGCATTACGTCAGTCCAAGCCACAGAGGCCAGACCACCATAGATAGAGTAGACACCTGCGATGAGGAACAGTGCGAGGATGATGCACATACGAACCTGGTCAATCTCCATACCACCCACGTTGATAATCATGTCGGTAGGCAGACCCAGAATCTGCTGGATAGCCAGCGCACCCAGCCAAGCTACTGACGTCAGGTTAACGAAGACATAGAGGAACAGCCACAACAGCGAGAAGGCGAAACCTACACCCCAGTTGTAACGCTCGCGCAGGAACTGAGGAATGGTGAAAATCTTCTTCTCAATCATCAGTGGCAACAGGAACTTACCTACTACCAGCAGGGTAGCGGCAGCCATTAACTCGTAGGCAGCCTGTGCGATACCTGATGCGTAAGCTGAACCAGACATACCGATGAACTGCTCGGCAGAGATGTTGGCAGCGATGAGCGATGCACCCACAGCCCACCAGGTCAGTGTGTTACCAGCCAGGAAGTAGTCGGTAGATGATTTCTCTTCACCCTTCTTGCTGCGAGACAGGAACAGTCCCATGCCCACAAGAATGATGATGTAAACGATAAAAACAAGATAGTCGGCAGTAGCAAAACCATTGTTGCTTAGCGCCTCAAAAATTCTGTCCATAAGTTGTGATATAGTTATTAATTAATATTCACCAAAAATAGAGAAGGTGTAAGAAGCGTGGCTGTAATACTTCTCACCGGGTTTCAGCACGGGACTTGCCCACTCAGGATGGTTGGGGCTGTCGGGATACTTCTGGCTCTCCAAGCATACGCTGACGTGCTTCGGATACTTCAAACCGTGCTTGCGGATGATGTCAGCATCCTTGCCAACACCCTGGAAGTTACCAGAGTAAACCTGTACACCAGGCTCGTTGGTGCGCATCTCCATCAGGATACCCGTCTTGGGAGAGTACAGTGTAGCACAAACCTGCTTGTCGTCGCCAGCGGTGTTCAGACAGTAGTTGTGGTCGTAACCTGTGGCGTTCTGTACCTGGTCGTAAGAAGAGTTGATAGAGTCGCCAACAGCGTGGGGAGTACGGAAATCCATAGCGGTACCCTCAACGTTGCGAATCTCGCCAGTGGGGATGTACAGCTTGTCAGAAGCCGTGAACTTGTCAGCATTGACGTACAGCACCTGGTCGTAGGCAGCCTGTGTGAAGTCGCCGCTCAGGTTGTAGTAGTTGTGGTTGGTCTGGTTGATGATGGTCTCCTTGTCGGTAGTAGCCTCCCAAACCATATCCAGCGTGTTGTCAGCAGTTACCTTGTAGGTAGTAGTAGCGGTTACAGTACCAGGGAAACCGTTCTCGCCATCCTCAGCGACGATAGTCAGTTTCAGGATAGAGTCGCCAATCTGCTCAGCGTCGTACACCTGATTCATCCAACCAGTCGTGCCACCACCATGCAGGCAGTTAGGACCGTCGTTCTGCTTCAACTGATACTCAGCATCGCCCAACTTAAACTGACCGTTCTTGATGCGGTTGGCATAACGACCAACGCTTGAACCGTAGTCAGAGGGAGAATTCAGGGTGTCAGCATACTGTGCGATGTTGTCGAAACCAAGCACGACATCGGTGGGCTTGCCATCCTTGTCGGGCACTACGAGCGATACGATACGGGCACCGTAGTTGGTGATGCATACCTCCATACCGTTCTGGTTCTTCAACGTGTACAGCTTGACGGGCTTCTCGTTGATGAGGGTGTCGAACTTGGCAGGATCGAGTCCTGACACTGTCAGTGTCTGCTCAGGGGCAGAACTACATGCTGTAAACATTGCTGCTGCAATGCCTACAAGACAAAATGTTGCTTTTAAGCTCTTCATTTCTTTGATGTTTTAAGTTGTATAGCCAAATTTGGGTGTAAAATTACAACTTATATCTGACATGACAAAATAAAACACCAAAAAAATGCTGTAATTAATGAATATTTGTACTGCTATGAAGTCCAGCGCTACTCTTCTTTCGGTTCTTCTGCGGCAGGTTTGCTGTCGGGCAGAGCCTGCTGGTTGGCATTATGCTCTACCGGCTTGCTGACGATATTACCCATCTCGTCGATGACCTCAACAGTGCGCTCACCACCCAGTGACAGACTATCTACTGCCAGCGAATCGGAGTCAGAAGGAGCCTTGAAGTAGCCACCACAACCATAGTCGTTGGGCGACAGGCCTTCGTACTTGTCGAACTTGGCATGATATTGTGGGAAGTTGTTGTCTGCCAGCACGCTTTGGAGGAAGTAACCACAGATAGGCAGTGCCGTACGGTTGCCTTGTCCCAGCTCGCCAGTACGGAAATGGATACAACGGTATTCACCACCTACCCAGGCGCCACAAACCAGTTTCGGTGTGGTGGCAATGAACCAGGCATCAGAGTGGTTGTTCGACGTACCCGTCTTGCCACCGAAGTCAGTATCAGTACCATAGCCCACAAAGCCACGCAGACGTGAAGAGGTACCACTCATGCCACCCATCAGCAGCTGCTGGACCATAAAGGCTGACTTCCGTGAGAGCGCTTGCTTGTCGTCAGAAGGGGCTACGTATATCTCGTTACCATCACGGTCAAGGATGCGAGTAACGAGAACGGGCTTGCGGTGTATACCATTGTTGCAAGGTGTACAGTAGGCGTTGACCAGCTCTTCCAGTGTGACATCGCTGGAACCCAATGCCAATGCAGGGGTGGGGTCGAGGTGGCTCTTAATACCCATATCGTAGGCCGTCTTGGCAATACGCTCAATGCCACACTCTTGTCCCAGGCGTACAGCCACAGAGTTGATACTCATGGCGAAGGCTTGTTTCAGCGTGATGTTCACTCCCGAGAAATGGCCATCGGCATTGGTGGGCGCCCACGTGACTTCTTTCTTCTCTTTGGCATCATAGACCTTCATCGAGAAGTATTCGTCCTTACGGGTGTCACAAGGGGTGATGCCTTGATTCATGGCTTCCGCATAGACGAAGAGCTTGAAGGTGGAACCAGGCTGGCGCATGGCCGTTACCTTGTCGTACTTCCACGTCTTGAAATCGATATCACCCACCCAGGCTTTCACATGGCCCGTCTGGGGTTCCATGGCGACGAATCCGCAGTGCATGAAGTGTTCCATATAGCGGATAGAGTCCAACGTCGACATCTCTTTCTCGATGGTGCCCTGCTCATAGTCGAACAGTTTCACCTTATGCGGCAGGTTCAGGTAATAGTTGATGCTGTCTTGGTTGTTGTCATACTTCTGTGCCAGCACCTTGTAGTAGGAGGTCTTCTTGGCCAAGTCCTCGATGAAGTGGGGAATCTCCACGTGGCGCTCGTCCTGCCAGGGATTGGTAGAACCCCAATGGGCGTTAAAGGTCTTCTGTACCTGCTTCATCTGCTTGACAGCAGCCTCCTCAGCATATTTCTGCATGCGGGTATCGATGGTGGTATAGATTTTCAGACCGTCCCTATAAAGGTCGTAGCCGTTCTCGTTGCACCACTTCTGCATGTGGTTTTTTACTGCCTCACGGAAATAGAGTGCCTGACCGTCGTAGTTGTTCTCTACGCTGAAATCCAACTTCACTGACTTGACTTTCAGCGTGTCGTAGGCTTCCTGCGTCAAGTGGTTGTGTTTCAGCATGTTGTTGAGAACCACGTTACGACGGTTCATGGAGTTCTTGGGATTGATGCGGGGGTTGTAGTAGGTGGTAGCCTTCAAAAGTCCCACAAGGACGGCTGCCTGGTCAGCGGTAAGGTCCTTTGGTGTCGTTCCGAAATACGTTTTAGCAGCTGTCTTAATGCCAAAGGCATTAGAGCCGAAGTCAACGGTGTTGGCATACATCGTGAGAATCTCCTGCTTGTTAAAGAAAAGCTCGATTTTCACAGCTGTTATCCACTCCTTGCTCTTCATGATGAGCATCTTGACGCCAGGGATGTTGCCCAGCAGACCCGTTGAGTATTCCGTGCGAACGCGGAACATGTTCTTCACCAGCTGTTGTGTGATGGTCGATGCTCCACGGGCCTCGTGGTGAACGACATAGTCTTTCAGGGCTGCGAAGACGGCTTGGAAGTCGATACCAATATGATGGTAGAAACGTTCGTCTTCCGTATCTACCAGCGCCTGCCAGAAGACGGGGTTGATGTCTTCATAGGTTACGGGAGTACGGTTCTCGCTGAAATATTTTCCGATGAGAACACCATCGGCACTATATAATTCAGATGCCTGTACGGTCTTAGGATTCATGATGGCATTCATGCCTGGCGAGCGTCCGAAAAGCCACAGGAAATTGACGTCTACCATAAACAGGTAGAGCAGGAAGGCAAAGACAAATGTCAGGAAGCCGATGCCCAGCTTGTTATACCATTTGTGACCGATATAAAGACGTTTATACCTTGGCCAAATGCTTTTGATGCCATTCCAACATCTTTCAACGTATTTATTCATAGTGTTTCAGATAGTTCAATATTTCTTGTTTGTCGTCTGGGTGGAACCAGCGCATGTCCTCATCACGCTTGTACCACGTCAGTTGTTTGCGTGCATAGCGACGTGTATTTCCCTTGATGCGTTCTACGGCTTCTTCGAGTGACCAGCGTCCGTCGAGATAGTCGAAGAGCTCTTTATATCCCACTGTGTTCAAGGCATTTGTCTCTCTCTTGTTAATGAGACCCTTTACCTCGTCCAGCAGTCCGTCATTCATCATCTGGTCCACGCGCTGGTTGATGCGATTGTACAGTTCCTCACGCTCACGGTTCAGCCCGATTTTCACGATGCGGAAGGGACGTTCCTTTTTCTGCTGTGTGCGGAATGAGGTGTACGTCTTGCCTGTCTGGTGACAGATTTCCAACGCATGGATGACGCGACGGTAGTTCTGTCGGTCCACGATGGCATAGTGCTCAGGGTCCAGCTGGCGTAGTTCTTCACAGAGTGCCTCCAGTCCTTCTTCCTGATAGCGTCGCTTCATTTCCTCACGGATATCGTCGCGAACGGTGGGGATATCGTCGATACCGTTGCACACTGCATCGATATACATCATGCTGCCACCGCTTAAAACATGGAAAGTTGAACGCTCAGCGTCCAACAGTTCCAGTACCTCTTGTTCATACATCGAGGCGTTATAGTAGTCATCGATACTCTTTGTGCCTACAAAGTAGTGTTTCACCAGCTTTTGCTGTTCTGCGGTAGGAGCAGCAGTACCGATTTTCAGTTCGCGGTAGATTTGTCTGGAGTCAGCATTGATGATGGGAACACCGTAGTGTTCAGCCAACTGCATGGTCAGTGCCGTCTTTCCTACTGCCGTAGGTCCCGTAATCACAACCAGCGTCTTCACTCCTTACCTCCTTCTCGCCGTCTCCTCTTATCGGATTACTCCGCGCTTAGAGTTCTCAATGAACGAGCAGATATAGTCAACTTCCTTAGAATCAGGATATTTTGCACGTGCTTCGGCAACACCGTCCTTCATGATTCCCTTGGAGTAGATGATACGGTAAGCATCGTGGATGGCATCAATTGTCTCGTTAGAGAAGCCTCTGCGACGCAGACCAATCAGGTTGACACCTGCATAGCGGATAGGTTCTTTACCTGCAATGACGTAGGGAGGAATATCCTGTGAGGTGCGGCTTCCGCCTTGGAACATGATATAGCCACCGACGTGTAGGAACTGGTGGAACAGGCAGCATGCAGAGATGATGGCGTTGTCGTCAACCTCTACCTCTCCGGCAAACTTTGTTGAGTTGCCGATAATGCAGCCATTACCAATCACACAGTCGTGACCAATGTGCATATTCTCCATGAGCAGGTTACCATTACCGATAACGGTCTTTCCTCTCGATGCCGTACCGCGACTGATAGTAACATTCTCGCGAATGCTGTTGTTGTTACCAATCTCGCAAGTGGTCTCCTCGCCCTGGAACTTCAGGTCCTGGGGTTTGGTAGAGATGCTTGCACCTGGGAAAAACTCGTTATTGTTGCCAATGCGAGCACCAAAGTGGATGGTAACATTGTTCAGGAATTTATTGTTGTCGCCAATGACGACATTCTTGTCGATGACACAGAAAGGACCGATGACGTTGTTGTCACCAAGCTTTGCCTCAGGGTCAACGACCGCCAATGGATGTATTTGGTTCATGCGCGTACAATATATATTATATAAGTGATTTAGTGTCTTGTTTATTTGTTCTTGACAATTTGTGCCGTAAAGGTAGCCTCAGCGACGACATGGTCGCCTACGAAGATGTAGCCCTTCATGGAAGAGATACCGTGGCGGACAGGAGCCAATAGGTCAACCTTGAAAATCAGCGTGTCACCAGGAACAACTTTCTGGCGGAACTTCACGTCGTCAATCTTCATGAAGTAGGTAGACCAGCTTGCAGGGTCTTCCAGTGTGTTCAGTACCAACAGACCACCACACTGTGCCATAGCCTCAATCTGCAATACACCTGGCATGACGGGCTCTTCGGGGAAGTGTCCCTGGAAGAAGGGCTCGTTAGCGGTGACGTTCTTGATACCCACAATGGTGTTAGCACCCAGCGAGATGACTTTGTCGACCAACTGCATGGGATAACGGTGGGGCAGCAGTTCGCGGATGCGGTTGACATCCATTACTGGCTCCTCATTGGGATCGTAGATAGGTGCCTGGATTTCATGTTTACGAATCTCCCTGCGCATCTGACGGGCAAACTTGTTGTTGATGGTATGTCCTGGACGAGTGGCAATGATGCGACCCTTGATGGGTTTGCCGATGAGTGCCATATCGCCAACAACGTCGAGCAGCTTGTGGCGTGTACACTCGTTCTCCCATTGTAAGGGCTTATGCTGGATATAGCCCAGCTCGGTAGCGTCGCGATGCTCTACGCCCAGCATGTCTGCCAGCTTGTCCAAACGCTCCTGAGTGGTCTGACGCTCATAGATGACAATGGCGTTATCCATATCGCCACCCTTGATGAGGTTGGCCTCTAACAGCGGTTCGATGTCGCGTACGAAGACAAAGGTACGTGCGGGAGCAATCTCTGTGGGGAAGTCTTCCACCTTATTGACAGTAGCAAACTGCGAATTGATAATCTTTGAGTCAAACGAGCACATAGCAGTCAGCGAGAACTCGTCATCGGGCAGAATGGTGATGCACGAACCGGTCTTCTCGTCCTTCACCTCAATCTTCTTGCGAATGACGTACCAGTCCTTAGGTGCGTTCTGCTCCTCGATGCCTACCTCGTTGATTTTCTCTACATACTGGATGGCTGAACCATCGAGAATAGGGAACTCAGGACCGTTGACCTGAATCAGACAGTTGTCAATGCCAAGTGCATAAAGCGCAGCGAGACCGTGCTCTACGGTAGACACGCGGGCATCACCCTTAGCCAGCACAGTACCACGCTGCGTATCGATGACATTCTCGGCAACACCATCAATGATGGGCTCGCCTTCAAGGTCGATACGCTGTATCTTATATCCTGTATTCTCGGGAGCAGGATTGAAAGTTATTGTCAGGTTCAAACCCGTGTGCAGTCCCTTGCCAAAGAGGGAGAAACTGCCTTTGAGCGTTTTCTGTTTCATAGTATCTTATTTTGATTTCTTGAGTTCTTCGATTTCTCTGCGTAGAGCAGCTATCTCTTTGTACATCTCAGGCAACTTGGCATCCAGTGCACGGGCCTTGAAGTACATCTTCGGGTTTACGGCAGGAGCACCAATCAGTTGCTCGCCATCACCCTTGGTGTTGCTGATAACACCAGCCTGAGCACCTACGAAGGTCTTGTCGGCAATCTTGATATGGCCAGAGAAACCAGCCTGACCACCTACCATACACCACGCACCAATCTTGGTACTTCCGGCCATACCCACCTGGGCAGACATAACGGTATTCTCACCGATTTCGCAGTTGTGGGCTACCTGAATCAGGTTGTCCAGCTTCACACCCTTATGGATGATGGTCTGTCCCATGGTAGAGCGGTCTACACAGGTGTTGGCACCAATCTCCACATTGTCTTCAATGACCACAATGCCAATCTGTGGAATCTTGTCATAGCCTTCCTGGTTGGGCGCAAAGCCGAAACCGTCGGCACCAATGACGCTACCGGCATGGATGGTGACATTCTTGCCAATCTTGCAGCCGTCATAAATGGTGACGTGTGGGAAGATGCGAGTACCGTCGCCAATGGTTACGTTGTCGCCGATGTAGGCGAAGGGGGCGATATATACGTTCTCGCCAATCTTAGCCGACTTCGAGACGAAGGCCAGCGGGTCAACACCCGTCTTCTGTGGCATCATCGAGGCATACAGCTGTAACAGCTTGGCCACGCTCTCATAGGCGTTCTTTACGCGGATGAGTGTGCAGCTGACGGGCTGTGTCAGTTCCACATCCTCGTTGATGAGCACTACACTCGACAGGGTCTCGTAGATGTAAGGGGTGTATTTAGGGTTGGAAAGGAAAGAAATAGCTCCCTCCCGACCTTCTTCAATCTTAGCAAAGGTGTTGATTTTAGCGTCTGGATTGCCCTCAACACGGCCGTTAATCATGTCAGCAATTTGCTTGGCTGTAAACTCCATAGTATGTATTTAGTTTTAATAAACGCTGCAAAGTTACAAAAAAAATCTTAAACTCGTTGATAACAGAGGTAATATTTGCGTATTTTTTTTGAAAGTAGTTGCACATTAAGGATTTCAGAGGCCTCAGAAATGTCTTTTACCGTGCCGTCCTTGTACAAAATGCCGATGCTGTCATCGTCAGGATTGTACATGTCTTTGCCAATCTCCGTGAGCGATATCAGGTGATTGGTGTCCGCCTCGCTGATGCCCATAGCTCGGGCTATCCGCTGGCGTATCTCGCTCAGATGCTCCTCTGTGGGCGGCTCTTCTGTCACCTCCACCTTGAACAGTCGGCGGTCTACCAGGTCAGTGGCCAGCGTGGCCAGTATCTTGTCGTCGTGATGACGCCACACCTTCAGGGCGCTCCAGATATCGGAGTCGTCCAGCTCTGCATAGTTGCTGAGCGCTTCCTCGTGCGTGGCAAACCATTCGGCATCGACGTTGTTTTTCAGGAAATAGGCGAGGGCAGGGGAGGCAAACACATCACGACCCTCCTGTGCCAGCTGCTTGGCTCTCTTCAAAGCGTTGACCAGTATCTTCTCGTAGCCCACGGTGGTCTTGTGCAGATACACTTGCCAGTACATCAGACGGCGTGTCGTCAGGTAGTTCTCCACAGAGTAGATACCTTTGGCTTCTACCACCAATCGGTCGTCAGCCACGTTGAGCATCTTGATGATGCGTGCCGAGCCGATGTTTCCCTCCGTGACTCCCGTATAGAACGAGTCACGACGCAGATAGTCCAGACGGTCCATGTCCAGCTGCGAAGAGATGAGCTGGTGGAAAATCTTGTTGGGGTATTCGTCCTTGAAGATGGAGATAGCCAGATTCAGCTGACCTTTCATGTCGCTGTTAATCTGCTCCATCATCATGAGCGAGATGTCCTCGTGCGAGATGTCGTGAATCAGCGTGTTCTCCAAAACGTGCGAGAACGGCCCGTGCCCTATGTCATGCATCAGGATGGCTGCCTGTACGGCTTCGGCCTCAGAGTCAAAGATATAGATACCCTTCTCCGTCAGCGACTTAACAGCTTCCGACATCAGGTGCAAGGCACCCAACGAGTGCTGGAAGCGGGTATGGCGTGCACCAGGATATACCACCGACGCCAGTCCCAGCTGTACAATACGGTTCAGTCGCTGAAATAATGGGTGTTGTACTATATCATAAAGCAACCCCCTTCGGATTTTTATAAATCCGAAGACGGGGTCGTTGATAATCTTATGCTCGTTCATTGTGCTCTCAGCGCTGCAATCGACTCGCGCAGGGCTGCAATCTTCTCCTCAGAGTCGCTCTGCTTCTTACGCTCCATAGCTACCACAGCCTCTGGGGCATTGGCAACGAAGCGCTCGTTAGAGAGCTTTTTCTTGACACCGGCCAGGAATCCCTCTAAGTGTTGCAACTGAGCCTCCATCTTCTCAATCTCGGCATCAACGTCAATCATGTTGCCCAGAGGTACGGCAAACTCGTCGGTACCAATCATGAAGGCACTCGACGTAGCGTCCTTCTCGCTGACCACCTCGATAGCGCTCAGGTTAGCCATCTTGCTGATGACGGCGTTGAAGGTTTCGTAGCGGTTCTGGCCAACGGTCTGCAGGCTGAGTTGCTCCTTGGGAGCGATGTTCTTCTGGTTGCGTACCATACGAACGCCAGAGACAATCTGCTTCACGTTCTCTATCTGGGCAGCCAACTCGTCGTCAGCAGCAGTAGGAGCGGGCAATGTCAGCTTGTCGCGCATAATCGACTCGCCATCCTTGCGGTCATAGAGGTGCTGCCACAGCTCTTCCGTGATGAACGGCATGAACGGATGCAACATCTTCAGCAGAATCTCGAAGAACTCCAAGGTCTTGTCGTAGGTCTGCTGGTCGATAGGCTGTGGCTCGCCATTGATGTAGGCGGGCTTCACCATCTCCAGATACCAGCTGGAGAACTCGTCCCAGAACAGCTTGTAGACAGCCATCAGAGCCTCAGAGATGCGGTACTTCTTGAAGAGGTCGTCCACCTCGGCATTGGTCTGCTTCAGCTTAGCCTCGAACCATGTGGTGGCAATCTTGCCAGCCTCAGACTGCTCGATGTCAGCAACCTTCCAACCCTTTACCAGACGGAAGGCGTTCCATATCTTATTGTTGAAGTTACGTCCCTGTTCGCAGAGAGCCTCGTCGAAGAGGATGTCGTTACCAGCGGGAGCACTGAGCATCATACCCATACGCACACCGTCAGCGCCAAACTTCTCAATCAGCTCGATAGGATCGGGGCTGTTACCCAGTGACTTCGACATCTTACGACCCAACTTGTCGCGAACGATACCTGTGAAGTAAACGTTCTTGAAAGGCATCTTGCCGATATACTCATAGCCGGCCATAATCATACGGGCTACCCAGAAGAAGATGATATCCGGACCAGTTACCAGGTCGGAAGTGGGATAGTAGTATTTAATCTCTTCGTTGCCGGGATTGTTGATACCGTCGAACAGAGAGATAGGCCACAGCCATGATGAGAACCATGTGTCGAGGGCATCCTCGTCCTGACGCAGGTCGGAATCCTTCACATTGGCGTCCTTCTGCTGAGCCAGTTTCAGAGCCTCCTCGCGAGTCTCGGCCACTACGTAGTCGTCATTCTCGTTGTAGTAGTAGGCAGGAATGCGATGTCCCCACCACAGCTGACGAGAGATACACCAGTCCTGGATGTTCTCCAACCAGTTCTTGTAGGTGTTCTTGTACTTGGTAGGATAGAACTTCAGCTCGTCGTTCATCACTGGCGGCAAGGCGATGTCAGCAAAGTGCTGCATCTTGAGGAACCACTGCAATGAGAGACGGGGCTCGATGGCGGTGTCTGGATTGCGCTCAGAATAGCCAACCTTGTTGACATAATCCTCAATCTTCTCCATCAGACCAGCCTCCTGCAAGTCCTTGGCAATCTGCTTGCGGCAGTCAAAACGATCCATACCCACATAGAGCGGACTCTGTTCAGAGATAGTACCGTCAGCATTGAAGATGTCGATGGTCTCCAGATTGTGGGTCTTGCCCAGCATATAGTCGTTGGTGTCGTGGGCAGGCGTTACCTTCAAGCAACCTGTACCAAATTCGATGTCTACATAGCGGTCCTCGATGACGGGAATCACACGACCCACCAGTGGAACGATGACCTTGCGGCCTTTCAGCCACTGGTTCTTGGGGTCTTTGGGGTTTATACACATAGCGGTATCACCCATGATGGTCTCAGGACGCGTGGTGGCAACAACAGCGTAGTAGCCCTTGCCATCCTTGTGGATGATGTTGCCCTCAGCCTTCAGCGCCTCCTCGTTGTCGAGGGCTGTCAGACCATCTACATAATATTTCAGGTGGAACAGGTGGCTCTGCTCCTCTTTGTATATAACCTCTTCGGTAGAAAGAGCGGTCAGCGCCTTGGGGTCCCAGTTCACCATGCGAAGTCCGCGATAGATGAGTCCCTTGTTATAGAGGTCGACGAAAACCTTGATGACACTCTCTGAACGCTTCTCGTCCATTGTGAAAGCAGTGCGGTCCCAGTCGCAGCTGGCACCCAAGCGACGCAACTGCTTCAGAATGATGCCGCCATGCTCATGAGTCCAGTCCCACGCATGCTCCAGGAACTGCTCACGCGTCAGGTCACGCTTCTTGATGCCTTCGCCAGCCAGTTTCTTCACCACCTTTGCCTCAGTGGCAATGGAGGCGTGGTCAGTACCAGGTACCCACAAGGCGTTCTTTCCTTCCATACGGGCACGACGAACCAAGATATCCTGAATAGTGTTGTTCAGCATGTGGCCCATGTGCAACACACCTGTCACATTGGGCGGTGGAATCACGATGGTGTATGGCTCACGACCATCAGGTTTTGAACTAAACAATTTGTGGTCCAGCCAGTACTGGTACCACTTACCTTCGACCTCTTTTGGATCATATTTACTTGCTAATTCCATATACCTTATTTTATAACAGTTTGCAAAGGTACAAATATTTTATGAAATAGGATTAAGATTTAAGATTTTTTTGTACCTTTGAACTCTGTTCGAAAGTACTTTTGTTCGGAAAATTGCAAATAAATTTGCATTTTCTCTCACTTATTCGTACCTTTGCACACTGAAAGCAGTGCCTCGGTCTGTCGCTGGTGCTCATTGGAGCACGAGAGGAAAGTCCGGGCAGCATAGGACACTCCACTGGTGAAAATGCCAGCAGTTGGTGACAGCTGGATATGGGAGAAGAAAATTACCGCCCCACGGGGTAAGGGTGAGAAGGTGGTGTAAGAGACCACCAGCCGGCGGGTGATCGTCGGGCTGTTCCATCTGGAAGCTGCAAGTTCGCGTATACCATCGTCTGAGGGCTGTCCGTCCGAAGCACAAGCTACGATGGAGGGTAGAATGCTAGAGCCGTAGGGCAACCTGCGGAGTAGATAAATGGCAGACACCTTGCAAAAGGTACAGAACCCGGCTTATAGAGGCAGTGCTTTCATTTTTTCTTATCACAATTAACAACTTAGAACTCTGCATCAATGGCTCAACGCATAGATCGCATCATCAAGTTTTTCGAAACCGACATCTGGCGAATCAACGAGAACAACCTGTCGCCACTGAGATTCCTCCTCTTGGAAATCCTCAAGAAGCTCATTCTAGCCATCCGCTTCTTCACCACCAAGCGTGTGTTACAGAAGGCCTCAGCGCTGACGTATTCCACGCTGTTGGCCATCGTGCCCATCACGGCCGTTGTCTTTGCCATAGCCCGTGGTTTCGGCTATAGCAAATATATTGAGGTGTGGTTTCGCGATGCTTTCGAGTCACAGCCCCAAGTGGCAGAGGTTATTATCGGTTTCGTCAACAGCTACCTCGTACATACCAAGAGTGGCGTATTCCTGGGTATCGGTCTGGTCTTCATGCTCTATACGGTGCTGATGCTGGTCAGCAATATCGAGGATGCCTTCAACGAGATATGGCAGGTCAAGAAGCCCCGTAGCATCTTCCGTACCTTTACGGACTATCTGGCCATGTTCTTCCTCTTTCCCATCATCATCGTCATCACGTCGGGTATCTCTATCTTCGTGGCTACCGTTGCTGATTCCATGCCTGACTTCCTGTTGCTGGGACCCACGCTCCGTTTCCTCATCGACCTGTCGCCATATGTTCTGATGTCGGGCATGTTTATCGCCCTCTACATCTTCATGCCCAACACGCATGTCAAGCCCATCAACGCCATCTTCCCGGGTATCCTGGCAGGTTTCGCCATGCAGGGACTGCAGATATTCTACATCCATTCGCAGATATTCCTCTCCAGCTACAACGCCATCTACGGTTCGTTTGCCGCTCTGCCGCTGTTCATGCTCTGGCTACAGATTTCATGGACCATCTGCCTCTTTGGCGCCGAGCTGTGCTATACCAACCAGAATCTCGACTTCTACGACTACGATGCCAATACGGGCGAAATCAGCTACCGCTATAAGATACTGCTCAACAGCCTGCTGATGAGTCGTATTTGCCGGCGCTTTGCCAACGGACAGCGACCCCTCAGCGCCTTCGAGCTCAGCAGAGAGACGACGGTGCCTATCCGCATTGTCAACGACCTGCTGTACGAACAGATTGCCGCTGGCCTGCTCATTGAGATTACGGGCGATGAGAAGGGAGAGACCTCCCGCTTCATGCCTGCCGAGGACATCAAGAATCTGACACTTGGCACGATGATTGACCGTCTGGAGGCACATGGCTCGTGGAAAATCAACCTCGACGTCAGCGAGCTGTTCTCCGAGAAGTGGAGTAGGGCCATGGAACTGCGTAGCAACTATCTGCGCGACGCACGCCAGATATTGCTGCAAGACCTGTTCGATGACACTCCCAAGAAACAGCCAGTCACAGTTTAGTAGCCTGAGTTCTGCGTGATTTTGGGATTCAGCGTACGGGCATCAGAAGGAATCGGGAAGAGGGTGGTATGACCATCGCTCTCGTCTATGGCATCATCGCCATCATAGAGTGACTTGTACTGTCCGAAACGGATAAGGTCCTGACGGCGCCAACCCTCCCAGCAGAGTTCCAACAGGCGCTCATCCAGGATGTTCTCAAGGGTATAGGGGCGTACGGGCATCCCGGAGCGCAGGCGTACCTGGTCGAAGTCTTCATGACCATCAATCCCGAGGCGCAACTTGGCCTCAGCACGCATCAACAGCACGTCAGCATAGCGGAACAGTACAATATCGTTGTCTACGAGTTGGCCACCCTGGGCACTGTTCTTGTCGATTTGGTATTTCCTCATGCGCGCTCCCGCAGTCTCTACATAGGGCGTACCGCTCAAGTCCATCTTCACTTCTCTCGGATAGTATTTGAGCAGCTCTCCTGTACGGTCCAGTATCAGGTGCCAGTCTGGACCCTCTATGACCTCCGCAAAGAACGTGGGTTCGAAACGCGAGTCTTCCTCTTCCGTATCGTAGCCAAAGACTTCCAAGGTCTTCAACGTTGCGCAGATGCCGTTTTCGCCTGTGAAGCCAAAGGCGCCGGCATGGCGGGGATGCAAAGAGCGGATGAGGTTATGCTGGACGTTGTTATAGTGATACGTGTCCATCGGAATGGTGAAGATGTTCTCATCAGATTGCTGGTTGTGGACGATGAAGTTACTACTCATCTCAGCAGACAGGCGATAGCCCAGCAATTCCAGCAAGTCACAGCAGTAGATACATCTCTGATAGTATTCGTCTACATCTTTCTTGCCAGTATATACCGCACTGTTAAGCATCAGCTTGGCCATCGCGAAAAGTCCTACAGCCAATGTGACGCGACCATAGTATTCGCCCTCTTTGACGCTGTTTTCAAGAGCCAGGTTGGGGTTGCAGGCCTCGAGTTCTTCGATGCAGAACTGGAACACCTTGGCACGAGGCGAGCGCGTCATCTCATTCATGGACACGTCGCTGGAGAGTACCAGAGGCACATCGCCAAAGAGGTCTATCAGGTACCAATAATATATGGCACGCAAGGCACGAATCTCCGCTTTCCAGAAGACGTAATTCTCACCAGCCAGCTCCTTGTGGGCCTCGAGTGTGGCCAGCGAACGGTTGCAGAGCGTGATGACCTTATACAGGTAGAGCCACGAGTTGCCGATAATCTCGTGACCAGACGTCCAGCTGTGCTTATACATAGCCTGCCAGAGACCACCGTCATACCAGTCGGTGCCGCGTGTAGGTATCATCGCTTCGTCAGAGCTGAAGGTCTGCAGGTCCCAGACGCAGCGGCCTGTACCCTGAAGGCCCTGGCCTTCCTTGGTGCCACCAATATAATTATATAAGGTGGCTACCGTGTTGTTGAAGAGCTTGTCAGCCGACGTGTAGGCTTCTTCTTCGGGAATCTGGTCGCGTGGATGCTCGTCGAGCGAACAGGCGGCCAGCACTATGGTAACGAGGATGAATGATAGCTTTCTCATCGTAATATTTTTCTTTGGTTAGAACTGTACGTTAATGCCAACAGAATAGGAACGGTAAACGGGATAGCTTCGTTTATCGTCAATACCCAGCGAGGAGTTGATGATGGACGAGTTAATCATCGGGGTAAGTCCTGAGTAACCTGTTATCGTGGCCAGGTTATTGACAGAGCAGGAGAGACGCAGACTCTTGACGAAGCGTGAATGTATGGGGACATCCCAGCCAATGGTGACATAGTCGATATTCACGTAGTCGCCATCCTCCAGCCAGTAGTCGCTGATGGTCTGGTCGTGGATGTTCATCGCCGGCGCATCCTTCATCACGTTGTAGTTGGGCAGCGAGAGCATATTCATATAGGTCAGCGCCGTACCGTTAAAAATCTTGTGGCCAAAGGCACCGTTCATCTGGATGGTGATATCCCACTGACGGTAGCGGAAGGCAATGTTCGAACCCATCGTGGCCTTGGGGGTAGCCTGTCCGCAGACGTATTTCTCGTCAGTGACGTCATATTTCTTCGTACCGTCGGCATTGGTGATGATGCCCTTGCAGTGAGGCAGCATGAAGACGCCCAGTGGCTCGCCGACAATCTGGAAGCAGACATCGCTGGACCCGTGGAAGCCCGCACCATAGAGCGAGGAGATGCCCTTGACGGATGGTGCCGTCAGATACTGGCCGTTGAATTCGCCATCAAGGGTAATCAGTTTGTTGCGCTGGAAGCTCCAGTTCATATTGATGCTCAACAGCATATCCTTGTTGCTGATGGGCGTGATACCGAAACCAATCTCAAAACCGTGGTTACGCATCTTGCCGATGTTTGCCAGCAGCTGGTTGTAGGTGTAGGGAGGAACGGGAACGGTATAGTTGTAGAGCAGGTCTGACGTGCGAGAGGTATAGAAGTCGGCAGACAGCAGGATGCGGTTATACCAAAAGGCCATGTCCACACCCACATTGAATGTCCGCTTGATTTCCCAGCGCAGATCGGGATTGGCATTACGGATGATGCCGAGCGTCGTCGTCGGTGCGCCGTTCACGCTGACGACACCATTGGGCTGGACGAGCTGTTGTGACAGGTAGGAGTCGATACCTCCCAGGTTACCACTGCGTCCGTAACCCATGCGCAGCTTCAGCTTGCTCACCCATGTCAGAGGCTTCATGAACGCTTCGTCACTAATCACCCAGGCACCATTGACAGAGGGGAAGAAGCCCCATCGGTTGTTGCGACCCACCTTTGACGAACCGTCCGTTCGGGCGTTGACGGTCAGCGTATAGCGGTCTTTATAGGAATAACTGGCACGGAACAGGAAGGACTCCATGTGAGAGTCGATATAGAACGAGTTTGTGCCATCCCACGGACGGATAGCGCCAGCTGACAGGTTGTCGTAGCCGAAGGCATCTGTCGAGAACTTGGTGGCCGTCGTGTAGAAGCCCTTCTGCGACTCACTCCTGGCTTCCGTCAGGAAGAGCATGTTCAGATGGTGCTTCCCAAACTGGTGGTCCCAGTTGAGCGACAGGTTACCCAGTTGCTCCTCACTCTTCATCTCCTTACGGTAGGCTTCGCCGCCACCAGAAACGTAGGTCGGGTAGTAGTGTCCACCAAGGATGTTATTGTACGAGAAAGAGCCAAATGCCGTCAAGGTGAGGCCGTAGCCTAAATTCACCTTAGCGCGGAGGTGTGTATTGACAATGGCATTGTTCGCATCGTCCTGCACGTCCATGATGGCGTTAGGGTTGCTAATCCATAGCGCCTCAGGCACCTGGTCATAGCCGCCATCGGCATTCCTGCCGTCAGCAAAGGTGGGATTGAAGGTGGCCGCTGAATAGAACAGCTTCTGGGAGAAGGGGATATAGTCGTCCTTCTGCAACGAGCCGAAGACGCCCAAATCCACCGTCAGGCGATTCTCAAAAGCCAGCTGCGTCACGTCAATCTTGGTGCTATAGTTACGATAGCGGTTGTTTTGGATGACAGTGCGATGGTCCTGGATACCCATCGACACACGGTAGTTAGCCGTTTCCGAACCACCACCAAAGGCAATGTGGTGATTCTGCACAAAACCTGTACGGGTAGGGGATTTCGTGAAGTCAGTATCATATCCCTTGTCAATGATATCGATACCCAGCGATTTCGCCACAGAACGGAATTCAGAGGCGTTGAGCATCTCTATATTCTTATAGACATCCTGGAAGCCTATGCTGCCATTATAGGCAATGTGGAACTTCTCGGCCTTGCCCCTCTTCGTGGCGACCTCGATGACACCAGCAGCACCACGGCTACCATACTGTGCCGTCTCCGAAGCATCCTTCAGAATGGTGAAACTCTCAATGTCTGCAGGGTAAATCGTGTACAGCGACATGATGTCGCTCTGCACACCGTCGATGATGACCAAAGGGTCGTTGCCACCCGTCAGCGAGGTGGTACCACGCACACGTACTGCCGACAACATCGCTTCCTGATTGCCGCTCGTCTGTACCGTCACACCCGCCGCCTGACCGTTCAGCGCATCCAGCGAGTTGTTCACAAGTCCCTTGTTCATCCTTTCCTCTGTCACCTTGTCAATGGCACCTGCCGTCGTCTTCACGTCGTCACTACCATATCCAATATGTACGCGCGTAGTGTCCTGTTCCGTCTGGGCAGACAGGGCGAGGGGAGATGTCAGCATCCATAACACTATCAGTTTTTTCATAGCTTGCAGTTCATTTTTACTCACCAAAGTTAATAAAAAAATGCCAAATTACCAGCATTTGTAGTTGAAAATGTGGCAAAAAACACTTTTTTTGAAAAAAGTTCAGAATTTATTTGGTGGTTACACAAAAAGTGCGTACCTTTGCACTCGCTTTCAAGGATACGATACTTGAAAAGCAAGGAACGGAGGTTCCGTAGCTCAACTGAATAGAGCATCTGACTACGGATCAGAAGGTTGTGGGTTTGAATCCCGCCGGAATCACAAAACACAAGAAATAGCGAGCAAAGTTTTACTTTAGCTCGTTATTTTTTTGTATCAGATTGGGGGCGGATGGTACGGATGAAACTGTAAAAATGTAAAAGTTTATGCGTACATGCGCGTGCACGTACGCGAGAAGTTTATGAAAACATCTGTATTATCCGTCCCATCCGCCCCCAATTTCAAGTGGTTGAGTTGCAAAGATACTAAATTTTGGAGCGGAATGCAAGGTTTTGCTCTACGGCGTCACGTTAAATAATGTGAAGTCAGTTATACAGCTAATACAAAAAAATATACAGCTAATACGCGTCCGTATTAGCTGTATACGGGGTGCTACTACAGCTGTCTTGCGCATGACTTAGCTGTATTTGTAATTATGAGGTGTTTTGTTTGGCGGATTAGAAAATAATGTGTATATTTGCAGCAAATCTTAATCAAAAAAACGTATGAATAGGTATTTACTATTGTTCGTGAGCGTTGTTGTGAGCGGTCTGATGATGGCTGGCAACGTAACACCAGAACAGGCTGAGCAGGCCGCACAGCAGTTTCTGAGCCGTCACCGTCCGAGCCTGACGGCACAGCCGGTAGCACGACTGAACATGGTTCAGCACAGGAAGACATCGCGCAGAGCAGGGGCTCCAACGGCGTATTATGTGTTCAACGTGGAACAGGAAAACGGCTTTGTGGTGGTGAGCGGCGACGACCGTACTGTGCCTGTGCTGGGCTATGCTGAAACAGGCTCGTTTGATGAAGACGACATGCCTGAGAACATGAAGGCCTGGTTGCAGAGCTATGCTGACCAGATAGCATGGTTGGACGCACATCCTGAGACACCAGTCGCCTCAAACTCCACGCGACGTGCACAGAATGTCATCAAACCGCTGATTCAGACACGCTGGGGACAGAACGACCCCTACAATTTGTTCTGTCCGATGGATGGCGAGAAAAGGTGCGTGACAGGCTGTGTGGCTACGGCTATGGCGCAGGTAATGTATTATTACAAGTACCCAGTGCAGACCACGACGACAATCCCTACCTATACGACTGAGAGAGAGTCAATAGATATTGATGAGATTGGTGTGACGACAATTCCCTGGGATGACATGGAGAAGACCTATAACGGTCTGGAAACTGACGCCAAGAAAGAGGCTGTGGCCCTGCTGATGCAGCTCTGCGGTGCCAGCGTCAGCATGGACTATCATCCTGATGTGAGTTTAGCTAATTATATATACGTGGTCGGCGGATTCATCACATATTTTGACTATGATGCTTCAACGACCTTAAACAATCGCGAACATTATAGAGCTGCTGACTGGGATGACTTGATTTATGAGGAATTGGTCCAGAAACGTCCGGTACTCTACGGTGGCGAGACGGCAAGCAGTGGTCATGCCTTTGTTGTCGATGGCTACGACGGTGATGGCCACTATCATGTCAACTGGGGATGGGATGGTTTGAACGACGGCTACTTCGTGCTCTCGATTCTTGACCCGTACAGCAGTATGAGCACAGGTGACTGTTTCACTCCCGACGGCTTTTGCTTAGGCCAGCTTGCCGTCACCGGTTTACAGCCCAATACGGGTGTGGAACCCCAGAAGCCTGTGGTGATGACAACAAACGATATCTTTGCTGAGACCACTGAGATTACAGCATCCGACAACAAGTTTACCCTCTCTTTCAAGGCCTCTTTCTATAATTTTACCGGCAAGGTTCACTACATCGATTGGGGTGTGGGAGTCTATAATATGCAAGGGGAAGCAATCCACGAGCAACAATTGGATTTGGGGTACTTTGATATGAATTATGGATGTACAAATAAGGTCATCACTATGAATATTCCTGCGTCATTGTCTGGTAGCTATAAGATGATGATAATCAGTCGCGAGATGGGTTCTACCGAATGGTTGAAGAATGTCGACAGTGAGTATTATTACTTGGGGCTTTCCATCGATGGTAACCTGATGAAAGTGAAGAATCCTGATTTTGCGATAAATGCTGAAATGGCAGTCAGTGGCAGTCTGGAGGTGGGTGGCCATGTGAAGACATCGACGATGATTACCAATGCAGGCACTTACTTTAATCGACAGTTTGTATTGAGATGTGACGACGAGTATGTTGGCGGCGGTTACCTGGATCTCGACGGTAATGAGAGTGGCATCATCAACATTCTCTTTTCACCCACAAAGTCTGGTACCAAGACTATCGAGCTGGGCTATAAGACCTATTCGTATAATGAGAGGACCAAGGAGTACGATAAAATATTCAACGTAGTCGCCTCGAAGACTGTTTCCATCGCTCCTGCCCAGGAGTATTCACTCGCATTCAGCCAAGGCTCAGTGACCAATGCCAGCGGTATGAGTATCAACGACAACCATGCCTCGCTCTGCTTCACAGTGAAGAATACTGGTAGCAATACCTATGACAACGATCTCAGGGTTTACAGTCTCAAGGAGGGAAACAATGGCTACTTCTCTGTGGAGGGGGTTCACCTGGTGCCCATTACGCTGGAAGCCGACAAGTTTACCCAGGTCAACTGTGACATGCCGCTGAACGCTGATGGTATATACGCGTTTATCGTCGTCTATAAGACCAATGGCGCATTCATTGCAGTGGGCGACAGTAGATGCTATATGGCTCTTGCCGGTTACAACGTGGAGATACCTGCTGATGAGCCTGATGGCATCCAGACAGTGAGCAGCCCGTCAGCTACTGACAACCAGCGCATCTATACCATTGGTGGCATACAGCTGACGCCTGAGCAATTCGAACGTGCTCCCAAGGGCCTCTATATTGTCAATGGGCGATTAGTAACCAAATAGGGTAGAATAGGGTAGCACTAGGCTGAGAGATACAAAAAGAAAAGACGTCCCGTAAAGAGGACGTCTTCTTTTGTAGTCGATAGGGGAATCGAACCCCTATGCCAAGATTGAGAATCTTGTATCCTAACCATTAGATGAATCGACCAACGTTAGGTGCGCTCGCAGAGAAATCCCCTCGGTGCGGAAGGAGGGGGATTCGAACCCCCGGTACGGGAACCCGTACGGCAGTTTAGCAAACTGCTGGTTTCAGCCACTCACCCATCCTTCCTAAAAGGACCCTGGAGTTCGAAACCGTGGGGTTATCTCCTTGATTGCGGGTGCAAAGGTACGACTATTTTTTGAACCCTGCAAATTTTTATGTAACTTTTTTCACTTTCTCGTTAACTTTTCTCGTTTAGCACCGTTTTTTGGTGTTTTAGAAGAGCGGATTACGGGACTCGAACCCGCGACCCTCGGCTTGGGAAGCCAATGCTCTACCAACTGAGCTAAATCCGCAGCGTCATGTTTCAGAGAAAAAAAGAGGAGTCAGAACGTTTAAATTCTGACTCCCGTGGAAAGTGAGCCGATAGCCGGACTCGAACCGGCGACCCACGCATTACGAATGCGTTGCTCTACCAACTGAGCCATATCGGCAGTCTTCCAAAGAACTCTTTGCTCGAAAGCGGTTGCAAAGGTAATACTTTTAATTGAGAATTGAGAATTGAGGATTGAGAATTAATCCCCGATTAACATTTTTTAGCCATGTAATTGATGTCACAGTTTTTCTTTCAGGAATTTTCCTGTAAGACTCTTGTCACAGGCGGCAACCTGCTCTGGTGTTCCTGTTACGACGACCTCGCCACCACGGTCGCCACCTTCGGGTCCCATGTCGATGATATGGTCTGCACACTTTATGACATCCATGTTGTGCTCGATGACCAGAATGGTGTGGCCACGCTCGATGAGTGCGTTGAAGGCCTGCAACAGACGGTTGATGTCGTGGAAATGAAGTCCTGTGGTGGGCTCGTCGAAGATGAAGAGTGTTGGCTCCTGTCGTTCTTGTCCGATAAAGTAAGCCAGCTTGACACGCTGGTTCTCACCACCAGAGAGGGTAGATGAGTTCTGACCCAGCTTGATGTATCCTAATCCCACATCTTCGAGGGTTTGCAGTCGGGTGACGATGGTACGGCAGAGTGGGGCATTGTCAGCAGCGAAGAAGCTGATGGCCTCGGAGATAGTCATGTTGAGGACATCGTCGATATTCTTGCCACGATAGCGCACATCGAGGATGTCGTGCTTGAAACGGTGGCCGTGACAGGCCTCGCATTCGAGCACCAGGTCGGCCATGAACTGCATCTCGACGGTAATGACGCCAGCACCCTTACACTCGTCGCAACGGCCTCCATCGGCATTGAACGAGAAATACTGGCTGGTGAAGCCCATCTGCTGAGCCAATGGCTGGTCGGCAAAGAGGTCACGGATGGCATCGTAGGCCTTGACATAGGTGGCAGGATTGGAGCGTGTGGACTTTCCAATGGGATTCTGGTCGACGAACTCCACATGGCTGATGGCCTGGTAGTCGCCTTCCAGTCCGCTGTATTCGCCTGGCGCATCGCACACCTCACCAAGATGGCGTTTGAGGGCAGGGTAGAGGATGCCCTTGACGAGCGAGGACTTGCCACTACCTGAGACTCCCGTCACGACGGTCATCACGTTCAAGGGGAAATCGACGGTGACACCTTTCAGGTTATTCATGCGTGCTCCCTTGACAGTCATCTTACGGTTCCAGGGGCGACGGCTTGCTGGGAGCGCTATCTCGTCCTGATGGGTGAGGTAGCTGACGGTGTGACTGTGGGGGAAGGATGATGTAAGATGGCTGATGTCTGATGTAAGACGGCTCATGTCGCCCTCGAAGACGATTTCACCACCCAGTCGGCCTGCATCGGGACCTACATCGATGAGATAGTCGGCAGCACGCATAATCTCCTCGTCATGCTCAACGATGACGACGGTATTGCCGAGGTCACGCAACTCTTTTAGGACTTTCAGCAGGCGGTCGGTGTCACGCTGATGAAGTCCGATGCTGGGCTCATCGAGGATATAGAGGCTACCCACCAACGAGCTGCCTAACGAGGTGGTCAGGTTGATGCGCTGGCTCTCGCCACCACTCAGCGTGTTGGACATGCGGTTCAGCGTGAGATAGCCAAGACCCACATCGAGCAGGAACTGCAAGCGTGTATTGATTTCGGTAAGCAGGCGGCGACCTATCTGCTGCTCCTGTTCGGTGAGCTCCAGACGGTCGAACCACTCTTTCAGTCGGATGATGGGCATCTCCACCAAATCAGAGATGCTGCGTCCGCCAATCTTCACGTAGTTGGCTTCTGGTTTGAGGCGTGTGCCGTGACACTTGGGACAGGTGGTCTTGCCACGATAGCGGCTGAGCATGACACGATACTGAATCTTGTACTGATTCTCCTTGACCATCTGGAAGAAGTTGTCAATGGAGACACGTTCGTATTTGTCACGATGCTTGTCAGAAGGCAGGCCGTGCCACAGCATGTCTTTCTGCTTCTGCGTCAGATTATAGTAGGGCTCGAAGATGGGGAAGTCGTCTTGTGCTGCGCGACGGCAGAACTCCTCCTTCCACATCTTCATCTTCTCACCGTGCCAGCAGACCACACAGCCGTCATAGACAGACAGCGAGGTGTTGGGGATGACGAGATGTTCATCGATGCCGATAATCTTGCCGAAGCCCTGACACTCAGGACAGGCGCCGATGGGCGAATTGAAGGAGAACAGGTTGTCGGTGGGCTCCTCGAAAGTCATGCCGTCGGCCTCGAAACGTACGGAGAAATCGTAGCAGATATTCGACGGCAGAAACATCAGGCGGCACTCGCCGTGACCCTCGTAGAAAGCGGTCTCAGCAGAGTCGACGAGACGAGAGATGGCATCCTTAGCATCGTCAACAGAGAGACGGTCGACCACTAAATATAGTTGAGAGTTGACAGGTGACAGGTGACAGTTGTCTGCCAGGAAGTCGTCGATGCGGACGATGTTGCCACCATCAGCAATACGGATATAGCCATTCTGCAAATATACTTTGAGCTGTTGTTCCAGGGTACGATTCTCTGATAGGTGGATGGGCGCCATGATGATGAACTTGGTGCCTGGCGCATACTGACGGGTACACTGGATGATGTCCTCGGTAGAATGCTTCTTCACCTCCTGACCACTGATGGGCGAATAGGTGCGACCTATGCGGGCATAGAGCAGGCGCAGGTATTCGTAGATTTCAGTGGTGGTGCCAACGGTAGAGCGGGGATTACGCGAGATGACCTTCTGCTCGATGGCGATAGCAGGGGGAATACCCTTGATGAAATCGCACTCGGGCTTGTTCATGCGCCCCAAGAACTGACGGGCATAAGATGACAGACTCTCTACATAGCGACGCTGACCCTCAGCATAAAGGGTGTCGAAAGCCAGTGACGACTTACCACTACCAGACACACCAGCAATGACCACGAGTTTGTTGCGTGGTATCTTGACGTCGATGTTTTTCAGGTTGTTAACCCTTGCACCCTTAATCTCTATGTAGCCTTCCTTCTCCAACTTTCAATTATCAATTATCTTACAGTTCTTCGCTGATATATCCTACGGGCAATCGGCGACAATTATACTGCGATGCCATAATCTCGCCATAGGCTCCTGCAGAGCGGATGGCAATAAGGTCACCACGATGGGCCTTGTTCAGGTCGATTTGCTTGGCAAAGACATCTGTTGACTCGCAGATGGGACCAACGACATCGTAGGCCTCTGGTGTCTCTTCGCTCGACAGGTTCTCAATCTTGTGATAGGCCTGATAGAGCGCAGGACGGATGAGGTCGGTGAAGCCGGCATCAACGATACAGAACTTCTTCACATGTCCCTCCTTAATATATAAGGTACGCGTGATGAGTGAGCCACATTGGGCAACTACGGCACGACCTAACTCGAAATGCAGGGTCTGGCCATCACGCAACTTCAACTTCTTGGCATAGGTGTCGAAGAAATCCTTGAAATCGGGAATGGGCACACGGTTGGGGTGCTGATAGTCGATGCCTAAGCCACCACCCACATTGATATGCTCCACACGGATGCGGTGACGCTCCAACTCGTTCTGCAACTCGTTGACACGATTGCAGAGGGCCTCGAAGTCGCCCATATCCAGTATCTGGCTACCAATATGGAAGTGCAGGCCTACCACCTTGACGTTCTTCATCTGCGAGGCTTCCTCGATGACGGTCAGCATGTCACGCATGTCGATGCCGAACTTGTTTTCGGCAAGACCCGTCGTGATGTTAGCGTGGGTATGAGCACCCACATTGGGATTCAGACGGAAGGCCACACGAGCCACCTTACCTTTGGCAGTAGCCAACTCGTTGATAACCTCTAACTCGGGGATGCTCTCTACATTGAAGCAGAAGATATCGTTATCCAGGCCGAGGTTAATCTCCCAATCGCTCTTGCCAACACCAGCATAGACGATGCGCTGGCTGGGGAAACCTGCCTTGATGCTGGCCTCTATCTCGCCACCACTGACGCAGTCGACGCCCAATCCTGCCTCACGGATGATTTTCAACACCTTGGGATTGGCATTGGCCTTGACAGCATAGTGCACACAGAAGCCTTCATGCTTGCTGACTTCCTGATTAATGGTGCGGAGCGTCTGGCGCAACAATTCCGCATCGTAGTAGTAGAAGGGCGTCTGCAGACGCTCCAGTTTCTCTAAAGGAAATATTCCTTTCATAGTGATTTGTCTTTGTGTCGGAAACCGTTTTTATTTGTTGAACAACTCGTTGCTAAGAGCTTGCAGGGCACGCTTCTTGTCTTCTTCCTTGATGAGGAACGAGATGTTGTAGTTGCTGCCACCATAGGAAATCATGCGAACAGGGATGTTCTTCATGGCCTCCAATACCTGTGTCTCGAAACCGATGTTCGACCAGTCAAGGTCACCAACGACGCAGACAACGCACATACCAGTATCAACGGTAACAGTACCATACTTCTTCAGCTCGTCAACAATCTCGCCGAGGTGAGCAGAGTTGTCGATAGACATTGATACGCCGACCTCTGAGGTGCACACCATATCGATAGGTGTCTGGTAAGACTCGAAAATCTCGAAGACCTTGCGCAGGAAACCTGTAGCCAGCAACATGCGGCTCGACTTAATCTTGATGGCGATGATGTTGTCCTTGGCGGCAACAGCCTTAATCTTGCCGTACTCTGTCTTGTTAGAGATGGTGGTACCCTCAGCATCAGGCTGCATGGTGTTCAGCAGACGTACGGGGATGCCAGCATACTTGGCAGGCTGTACACAGGTGGGGTGCAGAATCTTGGCACCAAAATATGCCAACTCAGCAGCCTCCTCGAAGTGCAGCTGGTGGACGGGCTCTGTCTTCTCAACGACACGGGGGTCATTGTTGTGCATACCGTCAATATCGGTCCAAATCTGGATTTCGTCAGCATTCAGAGCGGCACCAATCAGTGAGGCGGTATAGTCAGAACCACCACGCTGCAAGTTGTCAATCTCGCCATAGGCGTTACGGCAGATAAAGCCCTGGGTGATATATACCTGGTTGCCTTCGTTCTTCTCCATGATGGCAGCGAGCTTTTCCTTGATATATACGGGGTCGGGCTCGGAGTTCTTGTCGGTACGCATGAAGTCGAGGGCGTTCAGCAATACAGCCTTGATGCCCAGCTCCTGCATGTAGTTGACCACCATGTTGGTCGACATCATCTCGCCCTGGGCCACAATGCTCTTCTCCTCGAAAGAGGTGAACAGCTCCTTGGTGAATGAGCGCAGATAGTTCATTTCTGATACCAGGAACTCACGGGTCTGCTCCTTGGTGGCATCAGTAGAATAGAGCTCGTCGACATGCTTCATGTACTTACGCTCCAACTGGTTGATAACCTCGTTGGCACCCTCGGGGTTCTTTTTGTACAGATAGTCGGCAATCTCCACCAGCGAATTGGTGGTGCCAGACATAGCTGAGAGCACGACGAATACGGGTTCGCCAGACTTGGTTACTAACTTGGTTACCTCCTTCATGCGGTCCGGTGTACCCACCGAAGTACCGCCAAACTTCATTACTTTCATAGTCTTATCTTGTTTTATTCTTAATTCTCAATTATCAACTAAATCGACAAGTCCTCACGAGCGCTATAATCGACAGCGGCAGACTCTGCACTCTCTTCGTCTTCATAGAGTGCCATCGTGTTGTAGGTCTCCGTGATGTCCTCCAAATGGCCATCGATACAGCGATAGACGATACCAGGATACTCGCTGAGCAACGAGATATTGTGGGTAGTCATAATGACTGCTGTACCTGTCTGCGTAATCTGGCGCAACAGCTGGATGATGTTGGCTGCTGTTTCCAAGTCAAGATTACCAGTAGGCTCGTCAGCGACAATTAGCTTGGGACGGTTCAGAATGGCACGAGCGATGGCAATGCGCTGCTGCTCACCACCAGAGAGCTCGTGGGGATAGCGGTCGCTGAATCCGGCCATCTCCACATCTTCCAGCACGTCGTGGATGCGCTCGTCAATCTCGTCTTTCTTCTTCCATCCTGTGGCTTTCAGCACGAATTTCAGATTCTCATAGACGGTACGGTCACCCAGCAACTGGAAGTCCTGGAAGATGATGCCCATCTGTCGACGAAGGGCAGGGATGTACTTCTGCTTCAATTCGCGAAGATCGTGGTTGAGCACAAAGGCATTCTCAGCATTCTCTACATCCATCTCGAAATAGATGGTTTTCAGCAGCGAACTCTTACCAGAACCTACGCGTCCGATGACATAGATAAACTCACCCTCATCAACGTGGAAGTCTACATCGTGTAATACTGGGGCGCCATCCTTATGGTAGATGTCTACCTTCTTGTAATCTATCAGCATATCTTAATTATCAATTGTCTAATCGTTACTTCATCTTACCTGCTGCCTTGGCTTCACGGCGCTGCTTGTCCCAGTTGGGGTCGTGGCGCTTGTGCAACTCTTCGGCAACATCCTCAATACGCAGACCTTTCTCCGTCAGCAAGACAATGAGATGATACAGCAGGTCACTGGCTTCATATACCAGATGGTCGTCAGTACCGTTGGTGGCCTCAATAACGGTCTCCAATGCTTCTTCACCCACCTTCTGGGCTATCTTGTTGACACCTTTGGTAAAGAGGCTGGTGGTATACGAACCCTCAGGCATCTCCTGCTTGCGCTTGTCGATGAACGACTGCAACTCCGAAAGGAAGAGTAGGGGATTGCCCTCGTTCTCCTCGCCCCAACAGGTATCGGTACCTGTATGACAGGTTGAGCCAACAGGATTTACACGCACCAGCAGGGTGTCGTTGTCGCAGTCAATCTTCATATCTACGAGGTTCAGGAAATGACCGCTGGTCTCTCCCTTAGTCCACAGCGTATTACGGGTACGGCTCCAAAAGGTAACGTGCTTTGTGGCGAGGGTCTTCTCGTAAGCTTCCTCGTTCATGAATCCCAGCATCAGCACGTTCTTTGTCGTGGCATCCTGTATGATGGCAGGCACCAAGCCGCCCATTTTCTCAAAGTCTATCTTCATATTCTAACGTTTATTCCTTCTTGTCTTAAATATTGTTTCAGTTCTGGAACGGGTATCTCGCCAAAGTGAAACACAGAGGCGGCCAATGCGGCATCGGCATGACCTTCTGTAAACACATCACGGAAGTGCTCCTTCTTACCAGCACCACCACTGGCAATGATGGGAATGGACAGCGTATCTGCCAATTCACGCAGTGCCTCGTTGGCATAGCCGTTTTTCGTGCCGTCGTGGTTCATCGAGGTAAACAGTATCTCACCAGCACCACGCACCTGTGCTTCACGAGCCCACTCAAAGAGACCACGCTCCGTACGTTCACGACCGCCTTTCAGATAGCAGTGCCAGCCGTCTTCATCAAGACGGGCATCGATGGCTACCACACACACCTGACTACCAAAACGGTTCGTAATCTCGTCGATGAGTTCTGGACGACGGATGGCGGCAGAATTGATGCTTACCTTATCAGCCCCAGCATAGAGCAGGCGCTCTACATCCTTCAACTCGTTGATACCGCCACCAACGGTAAAGGGGATGTTCAGCGTCTGGGCTACCTTTGTCACCATCTCGGTAAACGTCTTGCGACCTTCAAACGAGGCTGTGATATCCAGGAAGCACAGTTCGTCAGCGCCCTGCTCAGAATAGGCTTTGCCGAGTTCTACGGGGTCACCGGCACTTCGCAGATTCACGAAGTTGATGCCTTTCACGGTCTCACCGTCCTTGACGTCCAGACAGGGTATTATGCGTTTTGCCAGTCCCATAGTTCTTGCAGATTAATTTTACCTTCATAAATAGCTTTACCGAAGACCACAGCAGGAATGCCGGCAGCATCCAGCGCCTTGATGTCGTCGATAGAGGAAACACCGCCACTGGCAATCAGATGCAGCTGGGGATAAGCCTCCATGACCTTCTTGTAGAGGTCGATGGCAGGTCCAGCCAATGTGCCGTCTTTCGAAATCTCTGTGCAGAGCACCTTGCTGACGCCTGCGTCGATATATTTTCTGAGGAAGGGTAGGAGGTCTTCGGTGGAATCCTCTTTCCAACCATTGATGCTGATACGTCCGTTGCGAACGTCGGCACCAAGAATGATACGCTCAGAGCCATATTTGTCGAGCCATCCCAAGAAACGTTCAGGCTCTGTGACAGCAATAGAACCAATGGTAACCATCGAGGCACCATTGTTGAAAGCGATTTCGATGTCTTCATCCGTCTTAATGCCACCGCCAAAATCGACCGTCAGCTTGGTCTTTGTCGTAATCTGGCTGAGCACAGGACTATTCACAATATGCTTGGATTTGGCACCGTCGAGGTCTACCACATGCAGGCGCTGATAACCGATACGCTCAAACTCCTGAGCCATATCCAACGGATGGCCATAAACCGTCTTCTGGTCATAGTCACCCTTGGTCAGGCGTACACACTGACCATTGATGATGTCAATAGCGGGAATCAGTTCTATCATAGCTCTAAGAAGTTTTTGATGATACGTTCACCCACCTTTCCGCTCTTTTCCGGGTGGAATTGGCAGGTGTAGAAGTTATCCTTATGCATGGATGCAGAGTAGGGGAGAATGTAGTCTGCTGTGGCAATAGTCTGCGCACAGACAGGCACATAGTAGCTATGTACGAAGTAGACATAGGGATTTTCTCCCAATCCTTCCATCAACGGTGATTTTAGGTCGAAGAGATTCTGCCAGCCCATACAAGGCACCTTGTCTTCGTGCTTCTCTGGCTGGAAACGCTTGACGTCAGCATCAAAAATACCGATACAGTCAACATCGCCTTCCTCAGAATGCTTGCAGAGAAGCTGCTGACCTACGCAAATACCAAAGACAGGCTGTTTCAGATCACGAATGACCTCGTCAAGTCTGCGAGCTCTCAGGTATTCCATAGCTTCCGCAGCATGTCCTTGGCCAGGAAACAGCACACGGTCAGCTTTCTGCAACTGCTCGGCATCATCCGTCAGTAGGGGTTCAATACCCATTCGTCGAAGGGCATTGACTACTGAATAGATGTTTCCAGCATTATATTTTACGATGGCTACGTTCATTAGCTGAAAATAATCGTTTTATTCTTGAAAGTCAATATCTTACGCTGGATATGCTTGCTGACTGCGTGTGACAGCACAATCTTCTCCAAGTCTTTACCTTTCAGCACTAGACTCTCTGGTGTATCCTTGTGAGTGATACGGGTCACGTCTTGCTCAATGATTGGGCCCGCATCCAGCTCAGCTGTCACATAGTGACTGGTGGCTCCGATAATCTTCACGCCACGTTCCCAAGCTTGGTGATAGGGTTTGGCACCCACAAAGGCTGGCAGGAATGAGTGGTGGATATTGATGATGTGATTCGGATAGGCAGCAATCATCTCGTCAGAAATAATCTGCATATAACGGGCCAATACAATAAAGGTGATATTCTCCTTACGCAGAAGTTCCATTTCGGCAGCTTCAACTTCTGCCTTGTTAGAATGGTCTTTCTTGATGCTCCATACATAGTAAGGAATACCAAACTGATCAGCTACGTAGCGCAAATCCTCGTGGTTAGAGACGATACAAGGAATGTCGATGTCCCATTCGCCAGCTTTCCAGCGTGCCAGCAAGTCATACAGACAATGGCTCATCTTGCTGACGAAAATCGCCATGCGTGGACGCTTGTCGCTGAAATACAGCTTACACGTCATCTGATAACGCTGAGCATACAGCGTATTGATATATTCCTGGATTTTCTCACGGGGAATCAGGAAGTTCTCCAATTCCCATTCAATACGCATGAAAAACATGCCGTCTTGCTTGTCAACATACTGATCAAGGTAGACAATGTTTCCTTGGTTATCTGTGATAAATCTTGTTACCTCTGAAATGATGCCTTGCTGGTCAGGACAGTGCAAAAGCAGAATCGCTGTTGGTTTCATTCTTTTATATTTATATTTTCTGTATTGTTATTCGTTAATTAATTGTGTAGTTACACACCTTATTAATAATAGGCTGCAAAAATACAAAATAATTCTGATTCTACCAAATATTCTTCGTATTCTTTACTGTTTTACTTTTAAATAAGAATACGCATTATGATAAATAGATATTTTCTTGGTTTCGGAAAAGACCTACTCTTTGTCTATTCAGGATTGAGTTTAGGAAGTGCTAAATGGTAACGAACGGCAAGAAATCTCATCAGGCAAGTAACGGCAAAAGAAGATATAACTGTTACTTCAATTGGTAATTGTAAAAAATCTAAGAACCAATAAGTTATTCCTCCAAGCAATGTGGCCATAGCGTAGATTTCTCGTTGAAAAATAACTGGCTCATTATTTAGCAAGACATCACGAATTACGCCGCCAGCAGATCCCGTTATACAGCCCATTATTATCGCCACCCAATACGGTTGTCCGAAAACGAGAGATTTTTGAATTCCTGCAATCGTAAAAAGCGCCAAACCCAGCGTATCGAAAACAAACCACGTATTTCTGAGGCCTTCCATGTGTTTGGCAAAAATAATCACGAAAACCAGCGCCATTGCTGTACAGATAATATAAATGGGATTGGTCATCCAGAACGGTGTGGTACCAAGCATGACGTCGCGGATGGTTCCACCGCCAATAGCGACGGCAATGCCACAGACATAGCCTCCAAACCAGTCAAAATGCTTGGCAGCAGCATGCCTGATACCAGATATTGCAAACGCGAAAGTTCCTAAAAACTCGATAATCTGCTGGACAATCTCTTCGTATTCCATATTCTATTTATCATAACACATGAGTGCTATTTTTCGTATCTTTCGCCCCAATAATTCACCATACGATCATACAGTTTTTCTTCTGCTGGTGAATGCTGGGCGTGCCATAGACGCTCATTTTGCAGGGCGTCCGGCATGTATTGCTGAGGTGTGAAATGTCCCTGGAAATCATGCGGATACTTATATCCATCGTGATATCCCAAGTCTTTCATCAGCTTTGTGGGAGCATTGCGTAGATGCAACGGTACGGGCTGATTGCCAGTTTCTCGTACCAATCCTAATGCGGTGTCGATACCCAGATAAGCAGAATTACTTTTGGGTGATGTGGCCAGGTATACGCAACATTCTGCCAATGCGATACGGGCTTCTGGCCAGCCAATTTTCATCACTGTGTCGAAAGCCGCATTAGCCAGCAACAGTGCGTTAGGATTGGCCAAGCCAATGTCTTCTGATGCGGAAATGACCATTCTGCGGGCGATAAACTGAGGGTCTTCCCCACCCTCTATCATGCGAGCCATCCAATAGAGCGCTGCATCAGGATCACTGCCACGTATCGACTTAATAAAGGCAGAAATGATGTCGTAGTGCATCTCCCCGTCCTTATCGTAGGCCAACGGGTTCTGCTGCAAGCAATTTACCACCATTTCATCGGTGATAACAATAGGTTCAATATTTCCTGCGGACCCTACTGTTAACTCTAAAATATTCAGAAGCTTACGGGCATCTCCTCCACTATATCTCAATAGTGCTGAGGTCTCGTTTAATTCGATGTTTTTCTCACGTAACACCACATCTTTCGTAATGGCTCGTTGCAGCAGTTCTTCAAGGTCTTGCTTTTCCAGCGATTTCAACACATATAGCTGGCAACGTGACAATAGCGGACGGATGACCTCGAACGATGGATTTTCCGTGGTGGCACCGATTAAGGTCACGATACCTTTCTCGACAGCTCCCAACAACGAGTCTTGCTGCGATTTCGAGAAACGATGTATCTCGTCTATGAACAAAATAGGAGAAGCCTCGTTGAAGAACCGCCCTTTCTGCGCGCGTTCTATCACGTCACGCACATCCTTCACACCACTGGTTACTGCTGAAAGCGTGTAGAATGGCGTGTCCAGCTTGTTGGCAATGATTTGTGCCAGCGTGGTCTTCCCCACTCCTGGCGGTCCCCACAGGATAAACGACGAGATGCGTCCTGCGTCAATCATCTTGCGCAGTACGGCCCCCTCGCCTACCAAATGTTGCTGTCCGATATAGTCGTCCAGCGTGCGGGGTCTGAGTCTCTCAGCCAATGGTTCTGCCATAATTGGGTACAAAATTACAAAGAATAAAATAAAAAATCAAAGAAGGCAATAAATTTTTCACTTTTCACTTTTCACTTTTCACTTTTTTTCGTATATTTGCAGAGAAAATATCAAAAACACAATTATTAATATGAAAGAAGAGAATAAAAACAAAGCACTAAGCTTAAAAACATTGACTAAAAGTTCAGTATGGGATGTTCAGGAAAATGACATCTTCCGTATGCTCGATGCTGCTGATAAAGACGGTGAATTGAAGGAGAACTTGCGCCATATTGCTGATATCATCCGCAGTGCCTTTATGATCGAGGAACTCAAAGAGGACGATAAACAGCTACAAGAAAAATATACAAAACAGGGCTATAAGGTAGGTACCATCAAGTTAGGCGACGATGCCAAATTGCAGTGGGCCATCAAGAAGCGCCCCATCACTCGCGTTACTGACCTCACCTACGAGAACATCCGCCATATCACGGCTGCCAAGTTGCTCGAGGTCATCGACCGCAACTTTGGTGGTGGCTGGGATTCGCTGTCACAATCTATCCAGGACATCATCGAGAGTGGTTTCGACATCTCTACCACTACCCTCCCCAAGGACCGTCTGCACAAGAAGGGCGGCATGTACGAGAAGAAGGTGGCCGACGGCTATGAGGTGCTGGAGGTTGCCAAGGGCACATGGGTAGAAGCTATCTTTGCCAAGTTGAAGCCAGAGACTCTCAAGCCACGCATGAAGTTCGAAGAATCACGCTTGGGTGATGAGGAGGACGACGAAGATGCAGACGTTGAAATCATCGACGACTACAACAAACCCGACGAGGACGATGTAGAGTTGGATGAGCCCAACGACGACGATATTACGGAGGATAACTACCGTACCACCTTCGATTTGGGCGGTGGCGATGACGACGAGGACGCTGAGAGTCTCTCCGATTTCATCGCTGACGAGTAAGGCATGCCCTACTCTCTCCGTAACCGAAACCTCGAAAACCTTTAACTAACCTATTTAATATATGATTATTCCAACTGTATTCTGGCTCGTGCCCATTGCATCTATCGTTGCTTTGGGCATGGCCTTTTTCTTCTTCCGTCAGATGATGGCAGAAGATGAGGGTACACCACGCATGCGTGAGATTGCCCTCTACGTGAGAAAAGGTGCTATGGCTTACCTCAAACAACAGTACAAGGTGGTCGGCATCGTGTTTGTGGTGCTTTGTGCCCTGTTTGCTTTCATGGCATACGGCTTGAACGTGCAGAACCCCTGGGTACCGTTCGCTTTCCTGACTGGTGGTTTCTTCTCGGGTTTAGCAGGTTTCTTCGGCATGAAGACGGCTACCTATGCTTCTGCCCGCACGGCGAATGCTGCCCGCAAGAGTCTGAATGCTGGTTTGAAGGTAGCCTTCCGCTCTGGTGCCGTCATGGGTCTCACCGTTGTGGGTCTTGGCCTGCTTGACATCGCCATCTGGTTTGTTGTCCTCAACTACTTCGATGCAGACGGACTCATCTCCATCACCACCACTATGCTGACCTTCGGTATGGGTGCTTCTACACAGGCGCTCTTTGCCCGTGTGGGTGGCGGTATCTATACCAAGGCTGCTGACGTAGGTGCTGACATCGTAGGTAAGGTCGAGGCAGACATCCCTGAGGACGACCCACGCAACCCCGCTACCATCGCTGACAATGTGGGCGACAACGTAGGTGACGTAGCTGGTATGGGTGCCGACCTCTACGAGTCCTATTGTGGCTCCGTGCTCTCTACTGCCGCTCTGGGTGCTGCCGCTTTTGCCGCTGTGGGTGGTGATATCCAGCTTAAAGCCGTCATCGCTCCTATGTTGATTGCTGCCGTAGGTGTCTTCCTGTCACTCATCGGCATCTTCCTTGTTCGCACTAAGGAAGGCGCCACCATGCGCGACCTGCTGAAATCACTCTCGCTGGGTACTAATGTCAGTGCCGTACTCATTGCCGTTGCCACCTTCGCCATTCTCTACCTCTTGGGCATTGAGAACTGGCTTTGGCTGTCGTGCAGCGTTATTACGGGTCTTGTGGCAGGTGTCATTATCGGACAGGCTACTGAGTACTACACCTCTCATAGTTACAAACCCACCCAGAAGATTTCTGAGGCTGGTCTGACGGGTTCCGCTACCGTTATTATTAAAGGTATAGGAACGGGTATGATTTCTACCTGCATCCCCGTTATCACTATTGGTGTGGCCATTATTCTCAGCTTCGGCTTTGCTAACGGCTTCGACCTCTCCATGTCTTCACAAAGCCTGGCAAACGGACTCTATGGCATTGGTATCGCTGCCGTAGGTATGCTGTCTACGCTGGGCATCACGCTTGCTACCGATGCCTACGGACCTATTGCCGACAATGCCGGTGGTAATGCTGAGATGTCTGAGCTGGGCGAGGAAGTACGCCATCGTACCGATGCCCTCGATGCACTGGGCAACACCACAGCCGCTACGGGTAAGGGCTTCGCCATTGGTTCTGCTGCCCTCACCGCTCTGGCCCTCTTGGCTTCCTATATCGAGGAAATCAAGATTGCAATGGAACGTGCTGGTGTTATGATGGAGAATGTCAAGGGCGAGGTTATCGCTGCTTCTCAGGCCACCATCCCCGACTTCATGAACTATTTCCAGGTCAACCTGATGAACCCCAAGGTGCTTGTAGGTGCCTTCATCGGAGGTATGGCAGCCTTCCTGTTCTGTGGTCTCACGATGGAGGCCGTTGGCCGTGCTGCCCAGAAGATGGTTGAAGAGGTACGTCGCCAGTTCCGTGAGATAGCAGGCATCCTTGAAGGCAAGGCCACTCCCGACTACGGCTCTTGCGTAGAGATTTCCACCCGTGCAGCTCAGCATGAGATGATATTCCCCTCACTCCTCGCCATTGCTATCCCCATCGTCGTAGGTTGTGTACTGGGCGTAGCAGGCGTTCTTGGACTCTTGGTTGGCGGACTCACCTGTGGCTTCACCCTCGCTGTCTTCATGGCCAATGCCGGAGGAGCGTGGGATAATGCCAAGAAGATGGTCGAGGAAGGCAACTTCGGTGGCAAGGGCTCCTTCGCCCATAAGGCTACCATCGTTGGCGATACCGTTGGTGATCCTTTCAAAGATACCTCTGGTCCGTCGCTCAACATCCTTATCAAACTCATGTCGATGGTCAGCATCGTGATGGCAGGACTCACCATTTTGTTCATCTAACGCTCTCCTATTCTACCCTAAAAAGGCTCATTTCTTCGGAAATTGAGCCTTTTTCTATCTTTTTTCGAAAAAAGTGCAGAAAATATTTGGTGGATTCAAAAATACTCCGTACCTTTGCACCCGCAATTCAGCGAGAGTGCTGAGTGAAGCAACAAAACAGGATGCACCCGTAGCTCAGTTGGTAGAGCACCTGACTCTTAATCAGGGTGTCCAGGGTTCGAGCCCCTGCGGGTGTACAAAACAAAGAAAAGCGAACAATTTAGTTCGCTTTTTGTTTGTTTCCTATTTACCTATTCTATTTCATAAAGTATTATAATATTGGTTGCAAATATACGAGAAAATGGGGAATTATGAGTACCTTTGCAGATAGATGAACTTTAACAGGTAGTTTTACACTCATGAATCAACAAATAGCTATTCTTCGCTCAGCCATCATTGCTGGTATCTGTATCTCTATTGGCTGTGTTGTCAATCTCCGTGTTGGCGGTGTTGCCGGTGCCGTATTATTTGCCTTTGGCCTTCTTGCTGTTGTCCACTACAAGCTTAAGCTATATACGGGTACTGCAGGCTTTATCCGTGCCAAGGGTGACTGGGGACTCATCTCGCTTGTATTGATAGGAAATATTATTGGTTGCGGATTTACAGCGCTTGCCAATACCTATGCCCAGCCCGACATCTTGCCTCCTGATATTGCCATCGTGCAGTCGCGACTGGCTAAAGGCCCTCTTGCCTGTTTCCTGCTGGCCATAGGTTGCGGCTTCATCATGACTACTGCCGTACAGTTTGGCCGCGAAGGAAGGTTCTTCCCCCTACTCTTTGGCATCCCCGTATTCATTCTCTGTGGCTTTGCCCACTCTGTGGCTGATGCCTTCTATTTCCTCGCGGTTCCCGAGATGTATAGTGCTCAGCTGCTGGTTGTCTATATCGCTGAGGTGTTAGGCAACTTTGTTGGCTGCAACCTTTACAGATGGGTTATTGCCAAGGAGGATCGTGTATAAATTAAAAAGAATGATACAAAGCGGATCAGGGTAACAGACCTTTATAATGTCAAATGTTTCTATATTAGGGTCAGTCTGCATAGGCTTCTTCGCCAATCTGCTCGCGGGCGCCAATAGTCATCTTGCGGAGGTCGTAGAATGAGCCATTATAGATATTGAAATCGACCTGTCCCTTGATGCCAGGTAAGCGACCAGCATCGGTATGCTGCCAGAATTTCCAAGCGCCCTCATACTCCACCTCATCGACATAATAGTGGGCTATCCAATAGGGATAACTATCAAAAACCGAGTCATTTAGGTATCGTATCTTAAACTTATAGTACGTGTAGATAATAGGCTTAACACCATAGTGTTTCTCTACGATGTCGAGCCATTTTAATACGCTAGCAGCAAACTCTTCATCGCTCTGATTCTTGGGTTTGTGCTCTACGTCAAGGACGGGCGGCAGGTCACCATTTTCCAATTTGGCATGCTTAATATAGAATGCAGCCTGTTTCTCTGCGGGAGAATAGACGCTATAGAAATGATAGGCGCCACGGGTGAAACCGTACTCACGAGCCTGATGGAAGTTGTCGGCAAAATTCTGGTCGACACGCGAGGCTCCCTCGGTGGCCTTAATCATGATAAAGCGGATGGGTGTCTCGTTGATGAGACCTTTGTCGCGCAGCGTGCGCCAATCGATGCGTCCTTGGTGGTGGCTGATATCGATGCCGTGAATCTCATAGCCCTCAGGGTAGCTGACTTCACCATAGAGTGCACGCCAGCGAAAACCGAAAGGTCCGACAAAGATGTAATAGAAGAAATAGACGTAGACGGCAACGATAGATAATCCGCCTAACCACCATGCCCAACTGGGCATGCGCTGTAAAAGACGAACAAAGACATTCGGACGTCGGTGAGGCACTGGGCCCGTACGGCGTCCGGATGTCTGTTTCTTATGCGTTGTCTTCTTAGGAGGCATTAATTACTTAGCCTGCTCAAGAGCAAGAGTCATTGTAGGCTGGTCGCAAACCTCTGTGGGACCCCAGTACTGGATAGGTCCGGGATATACATAGCAGGTATCCTTTGCCCACTTATCGCGGTGTGCAGCGAAGTACTTGAAGGGAGCGCCGTCGAGCTCGACAAGAGCCTTGCGGATAACGGGCTTCATCTCTCCAGCACGCTTCTCCATGTTCATCATCATGGTGATGGGCACACCACCAGCAATCCACTGTTCAGCGGGGGCGGTAGTGTTCTTCACGACAGCCATGTAGCCTGTCTTGCCATTGGCGATAAGCTGAGCGGCAGAAGTACCGAGAGCGTAGCAGTAGTCAGCATCGAAGTTAGAAGGAGCAGCACAACGGCCCTCATAACCGAAGAAGTGGTGCTGGGTACCGAACTTGCCAACATACTTGCCTTCCTTCTTCATCTGGTCGAGCTTCTTGCCAACCATCTCTGACAGCAGCTTCTCAGTCTCGATGAGTGATACCTGTACGTTTCCGTGAGGATCGCGGTCGAGGGCCAGCTGACGGGCAACGCCAACAGGCAGACTGTTGAAGACAGCGAGGTTCTCAGCAGTCAGATGACTCTTAGCGAAGTCAACCTGCTCGTCGCGGCTAATCTCCTTAGCCTCAGGCAGGGCGAGCACGTCGTTGAGCTGGGCGATAAGCTTCTTGATAGCGGGTATGAACTCGATGACACCCTCAGGAATTACTACGGTACCGAAGTTGTTACCCTCAGCAGCACGAGCAGCAACAGCTTCAGCGATGTAAGTCACGATATCGTCGAGGCTCTGTGCCTTAGCCTCTACCTCCTCAGAAACGAGGCAGATGTTGGGCTGTGTCTGCAAAGCGCACTCCAGGGCGATATGAGAAGCTGAGCGACCCATCACCTTGATGAAGTGCCAGTACTTACGGGCTGAGTTACAGTCGCGCTCGATATTACCGATAAGCTCTGAATAGGTTTTACAAGCGGTATCGAAACCGAAAGAGGTCTCAATCTGCTCGTTCTTCAGGTCGCCGTCGATGGTCTTAGGACAACCGATAACCTGTACGCCATAGTTCTTGGCTGCATAGTACTCGGCCAGCACGCAAGCGTTGGTGTTAGAGTCGTCACCACCGATGATAACGACAGCCTTGATGTCGAGCTCGCGGATAATCTCGAGACCCTTCTCGAACTGATCAACCTTCTCAAGCTTGGTACGACCAGAGCCAATCATGTCGAAACCACCAGTATTACGATACTCGTCGATGATATCGGCTGTCAGCTCCATGTAGTTGTGGTCTACCAGACCGCCAGGACCCAGAATGAAGCCGTATAGACGGTTCTCGGGGTTGAGCTTCTTAATCTGGTCAAAGAGACCCGTAATGACGTTGTGACCACCAGGAGCCTGACCACCAGAGAGGATGATACCTACGTTCATCTTCTTGGTGTTAGCCTCGGTAGCGGGCTCAAACTCTACGATAGGCATACCATAGGTGTTGGGGAACAACTTCTTGATTTCCTCCTGGTCACCAACACTCTGAGTGGCCTTACCTTCCTTAATCTTTACAGCACCCTGAAGAGCCTTTGGCAGCTTCGGCTGATAAGCAGCTCTTGCTTTCTGCAATGCACTTTTTTCCATTTGCTAATTGTTTATATTGTTTGAATAATGAATTTTTGAATTGCAAAAATAATGCTTTTTTACGAGAAAAAGAAAGAAAAACAGGTTTTTAATATTTTTTTGTAACAAAAGTTATGTCATCTCGATAATTTATCGTATCTTTGACCTTTGAAATGAATGAAAAACTAATTTTAGGAGGATTTAAATCATGGCAAACAAAAGAGTATTAAAACAAAGCATTAACTTGATTTGCGAGGAACTGTTCGCAGAGTGTCTGGCTAAGACTTTATACGGCAATGATGCAGACAGCAAGAATTGTGAAGCCCTTGCCTACAGCATTCTGAAGTTGCAGAGCGACATTATCAGCCGCATCTCACACCCAGAGCCAGGACTGCCGGCAAAAGTATATTTTAAAAAACTGAAGGAGGACTTTGTTGCTCAGGCAAGCGACATTATTGACCAAATCAACAATCACTAAGCACAAAAGGGAAATGATGAAATCATTCTGCAACTGGTTGCTGTTTAAGCGTATGGGGTGGACAGCTGACGTCACAGAGCCCCATCCGGACAAATACATTATCTGCCTGGCACCACATACCAGCAACTGGGATTTCTTGATCGGACAGCTATACAGCCAGAGTCAAGGCATGAAGAGCAACTTCCTGATGAAGAAAGAGTGGTTCTTCTGGCCACTTGGTCCTATCTTCCGTAAGTTAGGCGGTATTCCCGTATGGCGTTCCAAGCACACCAGTATGACGGATAATTTGGCAGAGACGGCTAAGAAGGAAGAGATTTTCCACCTGTGCATCACGCCAGAAGGTACACGCTCGCTCAACCCTGACTGGAAGAAAGGCTTCTACTATATAGCCCAAAAGGCAGGCATCCCTATCCTACTCTATGGTGTGGACTATGAGAAGCGACACATCCAGTGCACCAAGACCATCATCCCCAATGGCGATATAGACAGTCAGATGCGTGACATCAAATTATATTTCAAAGACTTCAAAGGCAAGCATCCTGAGAAGTTCACTATAGGAGAGGTATAAAGTAATGCAAAAACAGATACTATCCCTTATCTTGCTGCTGGTCGCCCTGTCTATGAGTGCCCAGACAGCCAGAGACGAGGCCAAGTTAGCAGAAAGACTTAACACCTACTTTGCGAAATACAAACCCAAGGGCACCAAGCTGACACAGGCGCCCCGTATGGTGGGTTACCAGTTGGACCACCAGGCAAAGACGTTGGTCATTACGGCCGACGAGTTCTTTGCTTGTCAGGAGTTTACCCCTGAGATTACGGAGCATATCTATAAAAAGATAAAAGGTGAGATGCCCAAGCCTTTCAAGGACTATCAGGTGACGGTGATGACTAACGGCATGACCATTGACGAGTTGGTTCCAAACCGCTTGTCGCAGAATGCCGACAAGTCGCGCCTGTGGGGTGACATCGACTACGACGGAGAACCATGGGTAAAGAATATCTCTACACCCGTGAAGGTGACCCACGGACTGCAGAACCGCCACCTGTCGCTATGGGCCAGTCATGGGCGTTTCTATGACCAAGCCAGAGGCTATTGGCGCTGGCAGCGTCCCAAACTCTTCGGCACCACAGAAGACCTATACACACAGACCATCGTAGTACCCTACCTTATCCCCATGCTGGAAAAGGCAGGAGCCATCGTCTTCACTCCCCGTGAGCGTGACTGGCAGAAGGAAGAGGTCATCGTCGACAATGATGGAGCCAAGAGCTATTATATAGAGGTGACAAATGGTGACAAGTGGAAAACCACTTCCCAGCCAGGCTTTGCCTACCATACCGGGACCTATACGGATGGTGAGAATCCTTTTGCAGCAGGTTCCGCACGCATGGTGAAAACCACTAGCAGCAAGTCGAGGTACTCGCTGGCTACCTATCAGCCCCGCTTCCCGAAGGCAGGACGTTATGCGGTCTATGTCAGCTACCAGACGTTGGAGAACAGCGTGTCGGATGCCCTCTATACCGTTTGGCATAAAGGTGAGCGTACACAGTTCCGTGTCAACCAGCAGATGGGTGGAGGCACCTGGGTCTATCTGGGAACCTTTGACTTTGATGACGGTTACAGCGAGTTCAACCGTGTGACGCTCTCCAACCAAAGCGATGAGAAAGGTGTTGTCACCACTGATGCCATCCGCTTTGGAGGTGGTATGGGTAATATTGAGCGTGACGGACAGACCAGTCAGCTACCACGAGCACTGGAAGGTGCCCGCTACTGGGCACAGTGGGCGGGTATGCCCTATCAGGTATATAGTGGCAGGGAAGGTACCAACGACTATGCCGATGACATCAATGTGCGTTCGCTGATGACCAACCTGTTGGGTGGTGGTTCCTGCTATATGCCTACTGTTGAAGGTAGCAAGGTACCCATCGAACTGTCACTGGCTATCCATAGTGATGCGGGTTATGCTAAAGATGGCGAAGGACTGATTGGTTCGCTAGCCATCTGTACGACGAACTTCAATGAGGGTAAGCTGAATGCGGGCATCTCCCGTATGGCGTCACGCGACTTTGCCGATGCCTTGCTGTCAAACCAGTCGCTGGACTTGAAATACAAGTATGGCAATTGGCACCGCCGAGAGCTCTTTGACCGCAACTATTCTGAGTCACGACTGCCTGAGGTTCCCAGTGCTATTCTGGAAACCATGTCGCACCAGAACTTCCCTGACATGCGCTACGGACAGGATCCTAATTTCCGTTTCACGCTGGCACGTTCTATCTATAAGACCATACTGCGTTATGTCAATGACCAGCACGGTCGCCCGTTCATCGTCAGCCCACTGGCTCCCGACCACTTCCGTATAGAACTGAAGAAAAATGTGGCACACCTGAACTGGGAAGCCGTCAACGACCCACAGGAACCTACCGCCAAGGCCACAGGTTATGTGGTATATACTGCCATGGGCGATGCCGACTTCGACAACGGCACCTATGTACGCTCAAAGACGGAATATGACATAGAACTGGAGCCCGGACAGCTATACCATTTCAAGGTGGCAGCCGTGAACCGTGGTGGCGAAAGCTTTACCACAGAGGTGCTTTCGGCTTGCTATACCCCCAACGCTTCAAAGACTATCATGATTGTCAACGGATTCCACCGTCTGTCGTCGCCCGCTATTCGCAATACGGTTGACGAGCAGGGTTTCGACTTCGACGAAGACCCAGGTATCACCTACGGTCCTACGCTGGGATGGTCGGGCAAGCAGCTCAACTACAGTCGTGCGGAGATGGGTATCGAAGACGGAGGACTGGGCTACTGCGGTGAAGAGTTGGCAGGCATGCTCATTGCGGGCAATGACTTCAACTACGTGATGACGCACGCCAAAGCCATTGCCAGTGCCAAGCGCTACAATATCGTGAGCTGTGCCAAAGAGGCGGTAGAGAGTGGACAAGTGAACCTCATCGGTCATGATGCTGTAGACCTGATACTGGGTCTGGAACGTAACGACGGGCATAGTCTTAACGACTACAAGACCTTCACACCGGCTATGCAACAAGCCCTGCAACGATATACCAACCACGGTGGTGCATTGTTGGTGAGTGGTGCCTATGTGGGTACCGATATGACCAGCGACGAAGACCGTCGTTTCCTGCAGACCATACTGAAAAGCAGCTGGGGCGGACGCTCTCAGGTATCCAACAATCAGGTAAAAGGTCTTGGTACGGAGATGGATTACTGGAAAGTACTCAACGAGGAGCACTATGCAGCGACCTCTGTCGACATCCTGCAACCCGTGAAGCCTGCCTATACCGTTATGCAGTATGCTGACGGCTATGGTGCTGCTACAGCCTATCACGGCAGCTACCGCCTGTTTGTCATGGGTTTCCCCTTCGAGTGCATCCAAGGTGCCCCCAAGCAGGCCAACATCATGCGTGGAATCTTAAACTATCTATTACAATAATCACTAAAAACCAACTGTCATGTACAAAATTCAGACCAATTCCAGCGGCACGCGCAGCATTATCATCAGTGAAGAACATCTGCAGACCATTGAAGATTACCAATTCTTCCGTGACCTCATCGACTCTAATGGTTATGTCGACGAGCAAGTGCTGGACAAACTAAAATTGAATATCCGTTCACTGTTGGAGTCAGAAGCTGGCAAGGACAAGCGCCTGCTCGACCTCTGTCTCGACGTGATTTATCATAGCAACATGAAGGCTTACGGACTGCAACAGCTTGTACTGCTCTTCATCAACTGGAAGAATCGTGGCAACGACGATTTAGGAACGACGCCACAGGCTATCCAGGGAACGCCGTTTAATTGAGAGTGAAAATTCTTTGACCAAGGTCAAAGTGTGGCTTCGTAATGGGAATAGAAAAATATAAACTGACAGATTTTCTGCCGACAACAAAGAAAGAACTCGAGTTGCGTGGCTGGGAAGAGGTGGATGTCATCCTCTTCTCTGCTGACGCGTATGTTGACCACCCCTCGTTTGGTGCTGCTGTCATTGGTCGCACCTTGGAAGCTGCAGGCTATCGTGTGGCCATCGTGCCACAACCCGACTGGCACGGTGACTACCGAGACTTCAAAAAGTTAGGACGCCCCCGTCTCTTCTTCGGCATAGCCCCAGGCTGTATGGACTCGATGGTTAACAAATACACCGCCAATCGTCGCCTGCGCTCAGAGGATGCCTATAGTCCTGACGGACGCCACGACCTGCGCCCAGAATATCCTACCATCGTCTATAGTAAGATACTACGCGAGCTGTATCCCGACGTCCCCATCGTACTGGGTGGCATCGAGGCTTCGCTACGTCGTTTGACACACTACGACTACTGGCTGGATAAGTTGCAGAAATGTATTCTCTGCGACTCAGGTGCTGATATGATTACCTATGGTATGGGCGAGAAGCCCACTATCGCATTAGCCAACAAGCTCAGCGAAGGATGCACTATCCAAGAGATACGCGACATTCCTCAAACAGTGTATCTCGCCAAGAACATCACTCCCCAGCCTACGGATATCGTGCTGCACAGTCATGAGGAGTGTCTGAAGGACAAGCGTTCACAGGCAGAGAACTTCCGACATATTGAGGAACAGTCGAACATGATGCATGCCCAGCGACTGTTGCAGAAAGTGGGCAACGAGTATGTTGTTGTCAATCCACCTTATCCCCCCATGACCACTGAAGAGCTGGACGCCTCGTTTGACCTTCCCTATACACGCTATCCACACCCCAAATACAAGGGCAAGCGCATTCCCGCCTACGAGATGATAAAGTTCTCCGTGAATATCCACCGCGGCTGTTTTGGTGGCTGTGCGTTCTGCACCATCTCTGCCCATCAGGGAAAGTTCATCACCTGCCGCTCTAAAGAGAGTATATTAAAAGAGGTGAAGCAAGTGGTACAGATGGATGGCTTTAAGGGCTATCTCAGCGACTTGGGAGGACCATCGGCCAACATGTATGGCATGCATGGTCGCAACCATAAGGCCTGCGAGAAGTGCAAGCGCCCCAGTTGCATACAGCCCCAGATATGTCCTAACCTGGACACAAACCATAGCAAACTGTTGGAGATATACCATGCTGTCGACGCCCTGCCTGAAATCAAGAAGAGTTTCATTGGTAGTGGTGTACGTTACGACCTATTATTATATAAGAGCAAGGACGAAGCAGCTAACAAGGCCGCTATGGAATATACCCGTGAGTTGATTACCCATCATGTGAGTGGACGTCTGAAGGTAGCCCCGGAACATACCAGCGACCGTGTGCTACACCTGATGCGCAAGCCGTCGTTCCAGCAGTTCTACGACTTCAAGCGTATCTTTGACCGCATCAATCGGGAGGAACATCTGAACCAGCAACTCATCCCCTACTTCATCTCCAGTCATCCTGGTTGTACGGAAGCCGATATGGCTGAGTTGGCCGTCAAGACCAAGCAGCTGGACTTCCAACTGGAACAGGTGCAAGACTTCACGCCCACCCCGATGACGGTATCTACGGAGACCTGGTATACGGGTTATGACCCCTATACGCTGGAACCCGTACAGAGTGCCAAGACCCAGCGCGACAAGCTGGCACAGCGCCAGTATTTCTTCTGGTACAAACCCGAAGAGCGTCGCGGTATTGAGCTGAGCCTGCGTCGCATTGGTCGCCCTGACCTCATCCAACAACTTTGTCCACATACTAATCCCCATACTGATTACAGGAATCCGCATGCAGATTATAGAAAAGACTGTCGTCGCCAAGAATCCCAAGAAGAAAAGCGAGGACGGCATCGTCGTAACCGATAATTTCGTAGCTGTCATTGATGGCAGCACATCAAAGAGCCAGTATCGTCACAGTTTGTTTCGCTCCAATGGTCGTTATGCCATGCAACTGACGGCACGCTACATCCGTAAGATGCCCAAGACCATCACCAGCGAGGCCTTCTTCCGTGGTGTGACAGCTTATATCCGCAAACACTACAAGAAGTCCATGCTACCCCGTCTGGCTGAGCATCCGGAAGACCGTCTGACATGTTCGACAGTGGTCTATAGCCGCCTGAACCGTGAGATATGGATGGTGGGCGACTGCCAATGTATGATTAATGGCGAGCTCTTCGACAATCCCAAACCAGCAGAGGCCGAACTGGCAGCGATGCGTGCGGAGGAGGTGAAGCGACTGTTGGCAACGGGTGTGACACCAGAGGAACTGTTACGCAACGACACAGCCCGCCCTGTTATCATTCCACGCATGTTGGAGACGATGCGCCAGCAGAACATAACATACAGTGTGATAGATGGTTTCCCCATTGACCGCCTGCATGTACGCATCATTCCGCTCGATTTCCGCCCGTGGGAAATCGTGTTGGCCAGCGACGGCTACCCTGTGCTCTGTCCGACATTGGCAGAGAGCGAGGAACAACTGAAAAAACTACGTGAGGAAGACCCACTGAACATCGGACGTTTCCAGGCAACCAAGGCGTTCTACCCAGACTTCAACTCTTTCGATGACCGCAGCTATATCCGTTTGAAAGTATAGCCGCCTATTTCCTTGACTGCTTAATGATGCTGTAAGCTTGGTAAAGTCCCAGCTCACCAGCCTTTGAGAGGTCAGCAGTACCCTCTTGCTGTTGCTTGAGTGCAAAGCGCACCAAGCCACGATTGTAGAATGCTTCTGCCAGATGAGGCTCCAGCTCTATCGCCCGATTATAGTCATCGATAGCGTGCTGGTAGTCGTGACGCTGCACATAGACATTGCCCCTATTATAATAGAGATAGGCACACGTCGTATTCAGACGGATAGCCTCCGACAAGTCTGCCAACACACGGGCTGTCTGCAACTTCACATCCGTTCCCTGGGCAGCATTGAACTCATTCAGACGCGACTGACAAACGGCACGTTGCCAATAGGCTATTGCCGACAGCGAGTCGCTGATGATATATGTTGTCAGGTCGTCGATGGAACCCTCATAGTTCTGAATGACACTATATGCTACCGCCCGTTGCAACAGTATTTGCAGTATGGCAGATTCCTTTCTTTGTTGTCCCATCTCGCGTGACAAGCTGTCGATACGATTGAAGTAGCGCTGTGTACCCACTTCGCTAAGTGTCGTCTGACTGCAGGAAATATGTAGCTGGCGACCCTTTGGCAGCTGTTCATTCAGCAGCTCCACCTGACGGTCGTAGGCGACATCATGCTTGACAGCACTCTGTTGAGGCTCTGTGGTAAGCGCATACATCGGCATATAGTCCATCCCCACCCTGCGATTCTGCACACGTCCACGGTATTCACTCTGATATTCGTGCTCCATCTCCTGTTCGTCAGCCACAGCCAACTGGTTATACTTCTCGATATCCTCGTCACTACGCTTGCGCAGCTGGTCTTTCGAGAGTCGTGGCTGTTTGCCGAAACGCTTGTTGATTTGTGCTTTCAGAATGCGGAACTCATCCTGTTCTGCCTCCTTCTTCATACCCAGGCTGCGATAGCATTGCGCACGCTGGTGCAGACCTGTCCAGAAGTTCGGATACTCGTCGATGACCTTCGAATAGTCACGGATGGCTGCTCTGGGATTACCCGTCTTCTCCAATAGCAGGCCACGATTGTAGAGCGCCATCCAGTTGTTAGGCTCCAGCTTCAAGACAAAGTCAAAGTCAGTAATGGCACGGTTGTCGTCACCTACCTGAGCTCTCAACAGTCCTCGGTTATAGTGTCCCAGGAAGTTGTTGGGCTCAAAGTCGAGTGCCAAGTCGTAGTCGGACATCGCGCCACGTAGGTTGTTCTGATTGAAGCGTGCCAAGGCGCGGTTAATGTACAGTCCACCCTGCTTGGGCAATAGGTGGATTGCTTTGTCAAGATACCCCTCAGCCTCTTTCCACTCCTCACGGGCTAGGCTAATCATGGAGCGCATGCCCCACGTGTTACCGTTATAGGCATCCAGGCCTATGCTTTTCTCCAGCGAAGCAATTGCTTTCGTCGTGTCTTTCTGCAACAGAAAGACCTCCGACTGCATGGCATAGATACGGGCATTGGTGCTCCAGCGCTGAACCATCGTGTCAATCTCAGCCTGCGCCTTTTCATAGTCTTTCTGCTGGATACGGCAGAGTGCACGGTTATGCCATAGGTTGATGCCTTCCGGCTCATAACGCAGAGCAGTATTGTAGTCACCAATAGCTGCCTCATAGTTCTTTTGCTGGATACGACAGAGACCCCTCAGCTCATAGATGCCCACCACATAGGGATTACGGTGGATAGCCTGTGAACAGTCGCTCTCTGCTCCTGCAAAGTCGTCGAGGTAATACTTGGCGATAGCCCTGTAGAACCACGGTTCAAAGAGGTAGGGCTTGGCAGTGATGGCCTGGTTAAAATACTGGATAGAAAGAACGTAATCCTCATAATAGAGTGCTGAGCGCCCTATTCTCACCAATCGGTCGGTATTGTATTGTGCCATACCAACCATGGGGAAAAACAACAAAAGGAAAACAATCTTTCTAACCATCTATACCATTTATTTGATAGCAGCCTTTGTCTTGTATCCGCAACGATAACGCCCTTGTGCAAGCGCCTTCAACTTGCTCTTTATCAGCTGCTTACGAAGCGGAGAGACACGGTCCACAAATACCTTTCCTTCCAGGTGGTCGAACTCGTGCTGCATGACACGAGCCAGATAGCCGTCTACCCATTCGTCGTGTGGTTGCATCTTCTCGTCGAGCCACTGCACACGGATGCGCTTGGGGCGTGTCACCTTCTCGTGGATGGCGGGCAGCGACAGGCAACCCTCCTCCATCGTGTCTGTCTCGCTATCGTCGTATTCCACGATGTGCGGATTGATATACACGCGACGGAAATCCTTGTATTCAGGCATGTCGTCTTTCAGCACGTCGAGGTCTATCACAACCACACGGATAGACTTGCCCACCTGCGGAGCAGCCAGGCCAATGCCCTCGCTCTCTGCCAGCGTGTCCCACATGTCCTTGATGAAATTATCCAGGTTAGGATAATCTGTAGGTATATCCTCAGCCACTTTTCTCAATACGGGCTGTCCTAATATATAAATAGGTAATATCATGTCTGATGTATGATGTAAGATGTATTACAATTTATGCGAGCGCATATAGTCCTGCAGGATGATTGTCGCACTGATCTCGTCGACCAATGCCTTGTCCTGACGGGCTTTCTTCTTCAGTCCGCCTTCCAGCATAGCTTGATGGGCCAGCACCGAAGTAAAGCGTTCATCAAAATACTCAATGGGAATCTGGGGCATCGCCTTGCGCCAGCGGTTGACGAACTGCTGCACACGTGCCAGATTCTCACTCGGCTGACCATTGGGCTGACGAGGCTCACCAATCACGATGCGCTCTACGGATTCTTTCGCCACATACTGTGTAAGATATTCAAACAGCTCTGACGTAGAAACAGTTGCCAACCCGCCAGCAATTAACTGTAGCGGGTCGGTAACTGCTAATCCTGTACGCTTCTTTCCGTAATCAATCGAAACGATGCGTGCCACTATATAGTTTTTTATTTAGCGTAGAGCAGCCAAGCACCAGGATACTTCTCCTGCAGGGCATTACGGCTGGCTACGGCCTCACCCTTGGTTTCGAAGGTGGTAGCTACGACGCGATACATTGCGGGGCTCACCTGGTTGTTGACAACCACCTGTGCGCTATAACCCTGACTATTCAGTGTCTGCTGCAGACCCTCAGCATTAGCCTTCAGTGAGAATGAACCCACGACAACGCTGAAGTTCTTCAGACCAGCACCTGCAACCACAGAGACAGTCTCCTGACGAACAGGCACATTGTCAGCATTGTCTACTACCTGAGTTTCGGTAACAGGCTTTTCCTCCATAGGAACTACTACGTTGTTCTCCTGCTCCTGAACAGCCTGAGCAGTCTGCTCTTGAGCCTGGGCCTGAGCCTGAGCTTCCTGTTGCTGCTGCAGTTCCTCCTGCTGCTTAGCTTTCAGATAAGCCTGCTTGTAGGCACTCTCACTAGACTTACATCCTGTAAACATCAGGGCGGCGCAAAGAGCTGCGCAAATCATTGTGTACTTTTTCATCTTTTTCAGTTGTATTACTTGAAATATTATTGTTTGTTCTAATAATTTGTGGCGAAATTACAAAATATTGAGCAAAAGTCATGAAAAATGCTGCATAAAGTTTGTTAATTTCGAAAACTTTCCGTATATTTGCCAGCAGAATACATGTTTTACCGTATAAAAAATTGAATATTATGAGAAGTTTAGGTTATTTTGGCGCCTTCCTTGGCGGTGCATTAGCTGGTGCAGTCATAGGTCTGTTGGTAGCTCCTGAAAAGGGTGCTGACACACGTGTAAAGATTACGGATGCCGTAGACGAATTTCTGAAGAAACACAACATCAAGCTCAGCCGCAAGGATGTGAAAGACTTGGTAGACGACATCGAGGAGGCAGCTCCCGAAGTATAACGGTTAAAGGTTAACGGTTAAAAGTTATGCTATCCAGCGACAAGAATGTAGAGTCTATTGTAGAACTCATCGCGGCGCTCAAAGAACACGTTGAACTCCAGAAAGAGTATCTGGAGCTCAACGTTATTGAGAAAGTTGTCAAGTTGGTAACGGCTCTTACCGTTGCCATCATCTTCGTCATCCTTGGTGTGGCCGTACTCTTCTACCTCACTTACGCCATTGTCTACTGGATTGCTCCATTCACAGGTCTGGCCATGGCCTACTTCCTCGTGGCCTTATTCTTCGCCGTACTGCTTGCACTGCTCTACACCTTCCGCAAACAGTGGATAGAGCGACCACTGGTACGCTTCCTGGCTAACACCTTATTAAATTGATACTCGCCATGCAGACCAATCAATATAATACACTCGAAGAAATTGAGTTGCGCAAAGACGAGTTACGTGCTCAACTAAGCGAGAATTCCGATAAGGTCGCTAACCTGTGGCGTGGTCTTTGGGTTCCCCAGAAAACAGAAAGCAAGGGCGAACTTATTGCCAACCTCATCAGCAACAGCATCACGGCTATCGATGCCTTCATTTTGGCTCGCAAGTTGATGAAGACCTACGGCTGGCTGTTTGGCCGTCGTGGACGGAAATAGGCTATCTGCATATCCTGTTACTTTTTTGGGCGCAAAGTTGGTGATAATTACAGAATTATTATTAACTTTGCCGGAAATTTATATCACTAAACTATTAACTATATGAAAAAGACTTTCCTTCTGGTACTTTCGCTGATGATGGCTATCATCATCAAGGCGGGCGATGTGTCACCTGAACAGGCTCTGCAACAGGCGGCATCCTTTTTGAAGCAGCGAGCAGCGTCAGGCAATGGGCATAAGAAAAGCCCGATGCAGGCCTCTGAGCTCAAGATGGCAGGTTCAGTCAACGGACTCTATGTGTTTAATATCGACGAAAGCAACGGCTTTGTCATTGTCTCCAACGACGACCGCACGGAACCTGTGCTCGGCTATAGCGACAGTGGGAACCTCGACCCCGACAACCTGCCGGCCAATATGCGTGCATGGCTACAGGGCTATGCCGACGAGATAGCGTGGCTGAACGCCCATAACGCTCAACCCACGGTGTCTCATCGTGCTGCATCTGATGTCAAGACACCCATTGAGCCACTGGTGATGGCACAGTGGGATCAAGGTGCGCCGTATAACAATCAAGTGGCCAACTATCACTCTTCTGGAGACGCAGCTACAGGTTGTACCGCTACAGCGATGGCACAGGTGATGTACTATACAGCCAAGCAGGCTGGTCTCACTACGACTTACCCCCTTGCAGACATACCTGCATACGTTTCAGAAAAGGGGAACAACATCCCAGGCTTTAGTGCTGGAGAAGCCATCCATTGGGATAAGATGCGTGACACCTATACCCAAGAAGACAATGACGAGGGCGCTACTGCTGTGGCAACTTTGATGCGGTGCTGTGGCGCATCTTTGAAGACAAATTATGGATATGTTTCCGGAGCAATGGCTAGTAATATTGCTCCCGCATTGATTACTTATTTCGGATATGAAACCACCGCGAAGTATAAAACCCGCAGTTTCTATTCTTATGCCAATTGGATTGATATGCTCTACCATGAGCTGCAACAGGGGCGCCCCATCCTTTATGACGGCTACTCAACAAGTAGTGGTCACGAATTCGTCTGTGACGGCTACCAGGGAGAAGACTATTTCCACATCAACTGGGGCTGGGGAGGCATGTCTGACGGTTATTTCAAATTGTCAGTTCTTGACCCTGAGCAACAAGGCATTGGTGGCAGCAGCTCGACTGATGGCTATTACATTGGACAAGGAGCTACTGTCGGTATCCAGTTGAAAGGCGGCACAGGTACCGTACTGGACAATCGCAATACCGTCAATCTAACCCTCAATAGCGTATCGGCTGACAAGACCTTGATGACCACAGGTGAGACTGCTCTCATCACTTTCAACATCACTAATAACAGTACTGACGACTATGATGGTGAAATTAGTTATCACACAGGATACGAACTAGTCCTTGGCAAAATGATTCTGATTCCTGCTGGTGAAACCCAAGACTGTGTCCTGGAGTTTTCCCCTGAAGAAGCCGGCAAATACAAGATTACAGCATTTATACCTACTGGAAATGAAATGTATAATGACATAGACGAAAAAAAATATGTTGAGATTACGGTAGCGGGCGGCGGAGACGGCCCTGCCACGGACAATGTCGACCTGACACTGGGCGTGCCCACAGTAGAGAACGCAGAACAGATAGAAGGCGTCAAATACAATCTCTATGGCAACCATCTCAGAGCCACTGTCAGAGTGACAAACAGCACAGAGGATAATTATCTGGGCCGTCTCTATTGGAAGCTTCTCCCAGCTTCTTTCAAAGGAGAATTTTATCCTGATAAAATAAACATGGCTGTCCCCAAAGGCAGTTACATTGACATTCCTATTGAAGTCGATGAGCTTGATGAGAATGTGGGCTCATATAAATTATATCTCAGTTATTGCAAGGACGGACAATACGCATCATCTCAAACATATTACTATGATATGATTCCTGCCATCACCACTTATGCAGCCGATGGTACCTACACTGTTACGAAGAGCAGTGGCACCAGCTATGCAGCCCCTGCTGATGCACTGGCCGTTGACTTGACAGGAACAACGGTTACGACGGTCTCTGGTGGTGCTGCCAACTGTCTGTTCATTAGTGACCAGACACTTACTGGTGCTGCCAATATCCTTAAGAAGAGCGGTTCCACCTATACGGCAACGGACATCACACTGACGGATGGCAACGACTTCTACTCACCTGTAGACTTCGAGGCCAGCAATATCGAGTTCACATACAACAATGACCGCTGGGCAGACGGCTCAAGCGGCTGGAACACCATCATCCTACCTTTCGACGTCACCTCGGTAACGGCCAATGACACACCTATCGACTGGTTCCATAGCGCCACAGACAATGGCAAGCAGTTCTGGCTGAAGAAATTCAAGGGTGACGACACGAATGCCCCCAAAGTCTACTTTGACTATGCCACGACGATGGCTGCCAACACCCCGTATATCATCGCCCTTCCCGGCGCCCACTGGGGAGAGGCCTACGATCTGAGTGGCAAAACCATCAAGTTCATTGGAACCAACGCAGAAGTGAAGAAGAGCAGGCAGACTGTGCTGTCTGCCAGCAATTATCGTTTCATCGGCGACACTAGGAAAGTCAGCACTGAGAACATCTACTGCATCAATGCCGCTGGCAACACATTCGAGCTGAAGGCAACGGGGGGCAGTGCCGCCTTCCGTCCATTCTTCAAGGCCGACATCTTCGACCGCTATGTGACCAGCCTGGGCATCGTCAATGGCGGAGGAACGACAGGCATCGGCGCTATGCTAAATGATAAAGGAGAAATGACAAATGACAGTTGGTACACGCTTGACGGCCGCAAGCTGTCACCTGTCCCCTCTCACCAGTCATCTCTTAAGAAGGGCCTGTACATCGTGAACGGTAAGAAAGTAGTCATCAAGTAAAAATGAGGAGAACAGCATTATGAAGAAGAAATATATCACTCCCGGGATTGACATGTATTCCGTGTCTCCCTCAATGGTCCTGGCAGGAAGCCTGAATCCTAACGACCAGTCAGATCCCTCTCTGTCACCAGACTTCGATACTGACGACTTACAGCTCTTCTTGTCAGACGACTCAGATGTGTTTGACTACAGCTAATACAGTTGCAAGACAGCAGTAGTAGCACCCCGTATACAGCTAATACGCGTCCGTATTAGCTGTATATTTTTCTGTATTAGCTGTATCAATTATGCAGTATTTTCGCAAAGACCTAACATCCCTACTAGTTGAATTAGTGAGACTAGTATCTCTTGTGATACTAGGACATGCTCGTTCTGATTTCTGGTGCAAAGATACGACATAATTGTGAGAAACGGGTGCCAGGCACCCCATTTTGGGCCGTATAGGACTTTTTAATAAAAAATAGTTGGTTAATTCATGGAAAAAGCGTACCTTTGTACGTTTGAAAAGACATTATAACAAAAGACATGAAAAAGATTGCAATGATAGCCCTTGTTGCCCTGTCGTCTCTGAACCTGTGGGCACAGGATAATACCTGGGAGAAAGTAGAGGTCGAAGAGACTGAGGTAAAGAATGAGGTGAAGGACGCTAAATACCTGAAGGGTGCTGTTCCTGAGGTGGACGGCAAGGTGGTATTCAGCACTAGCATCAATGCGCCAGGCAAGTCGGCCGACCAGATCTTCAACATCGTAAAGGCTTACCTCGTAAAAATGACGGGCGAGAAGAACCAAGAAGTTGCACTCATCGTGGTGGACGACAAGGAGAAGCACGAGCTGGGTGCTACGTTCAATGAGTGGCTGGTGTTCAAGTCGAACAGCATCATGCTGGATCAGACTCGTCTGCTCTATGTGCTGAAAGCACGTTGCAGCGACGGCAAGGCCGACATCACGATGTCGAATATCCGCTATGTCTATGATGAGGCACGTAAGGCCCAGCGCTATACTGCCGAGGAATGGATTAGCGACAAGGAGGCTCTGAACAAGAAGGGTACGCGCCTGTTGCCACTGTCCGCTAAGTTCCGCCGTAAGACCATCGACCGCAAGGACTTCCTGTTCAACAAATTCGAGAGTCTGCTGAAATGAGCATGAAGGTGATTCGTAACTGGCTGAACCTTATCTTCATACTGGGAGCAGCCATCGGTATGTATATCTACTATACCGGCAACCGCGAGACTGGTACCTATATTATTCTGGCCTCCATGATTGTCAAGTTCATCGAGTCGGGACTGAGAATGATTAAATCAACATGAGTAAAAGAAGAAGCGCACTATACTTCCTACTGGCAGCCTGCATGACCACCATGCAGGCTCAAGTGTTTCAAGAGCTGGATGCCAACGGTAACGTCACACAAACCTATAATCCTGACGGCACTACCAACAACAACTTCAACCCCAACCGCCGCGACTCGCTGCTGGGTAGCAACAAGGAAGTTCCCAAGGGTGTATGGGCATGGACGGTAGACCGCAAGTTTGGCGACATCACCCCCTGCGAGCTTGACACTATGCCCCATCTGTACCCGAACTCTACCTCTAACACGGGACTCTATGGCGAATACAACACTATCGGCAGTAACTATACGACACGTCTGAGCCGTATCTTCATAGACCGCATGCCAACCAGCGAGTTCTATTTTGTTGACGGCTACGATTATATGCGCAAAGAGCCTGACCAGTTCCACTTCCTGAACACGTTGTCACCCTATACCAATATTAGCTACGACAACTGTGGTAACCAGCAGGATGGTGAAGACCATATTGACGCGAAGTTTGCCGTAAATGCCAACAAACGCCTGGGCTTCGGCTTCGACCTGGACTACTTCTATTCCCGTGGCTACTATAAGAACCAGAGCCAGTCGCACTTCAGGGCCTCGCTGTTCGGCTCGTATCGTGGCGACCGCTACCAGATGCACATACTGGCTTCAGCATACCAGCATAAAGCTACTGAGAGCGGTGGTATCACCAACGACAACTATATCACGCATCCGGAATTGTATACGGAACAGTATACGGAGAACGAGATTCCTACCGTGCTGTCGAAGAACTGGAACCGCAACAAGTCACAACACCTCTTCCTAAGTCATCGTTATAACGTAGGCTTCTACCGCAAGGTGAAGATGACGGATGACGAAATCAAGGCCCGCCAGTTTGCTTCGGCATCGGCTAAGCAGCATGCCAATGACAAGAAGAAGGGCGACGAAAATGAAGAGGAAGCACCCAAAGGCAGAGGTGACAAGAAGATAATTGGCGACCTGCCTGCCGGACGTCCTGCCGATGCGAAGATTATGGGTCGGGAACCTGTTGCTGGTGCAGATGTACAGAAGCAAGAGGCAGATACCGCACGCATCAAGATAGACTCTGCTGAATCGCTCGACAGTGCGCTGACCGTCCATCATGAGCAGGACAGTCTGGAAGCCTTGATGAAGCGTGAATACGTGCCTGTCACCAGCTTCATCCATACCCTCGACATCAACAACTACGACCGCATCTATCAGGCCAACGCCACGCCCGAAAACTATTATGCCAACACCTATTATGATTTGGATAATGAGGGCGGTTCTACAGGCGAAGGCATGTATGACCAGTATAAGCTTACCAGCATCAAGAACACCTTTGCGCTGGCCTTGCTGGAAGGTTTCAACAAATACATGAAAGCGGGTCTGAAGGGTTTCATATCTTACGAGAATCGTAACTACCAGATGCCGGCAGTAAAGAGCGGAGCCACAGCCTACCACTTGGAACGCCATTCAGAATACGACCTGACAGTGGGTGGCCTGCTGTCGAAGACACAAGGTCACACGTTCCACTTCAACGCAGGTGCAGAGATTGGACTGGCTGGTGCTGACCCAGGTAAACTGGATTTGAACTTCAGCACCGACCTCAACTTCCCGCTGTTTGGTGATACTGTCAGACTGGCTGCCAAGGCACAGTTTACACGCCAGACACCCTGCTACTTCATGGAGAACTACCACTCGAAGCACTTGTGGTGGGAGAATTCGCTGAGCCCTGAGACACGCACCCACATAGAGGGTGTCTTCGGCTACGACAAGACGCGTACCACTGTGCGTGTGGCCATTGACGAGATTCAGAACTACACCTACTTCGGCATGAGCTATGACTATAGCGAGAAAGGACGCACGGCGCTGACAGGTGGTGTCTACCAAGAGGCTACGAATATCAACGTGCTGTCGCTGCAGGTGAAGCAGGACTTCACGCTGGGCCCACTGAACTGGGACAATATCGTGACCTACCAGAATGCCAGCATCAAGAGCGTATTGCCGCTGCCCACGCTGAACCTGTTCTCTAACCTGTATCTGAAATTCAAAATTGCCAAGGTGCTGACAGTAGAACTGGGTGGTTGTCTGACCTACTTCACCGCCTATGAGGCTCCTGACTATCTGCCACAGATTAGTCAGTTTGCCATTCAGAAGAACAGTAACAGTAAGGTAAAGATTGGCAATTATCCCTTTGTCGATGTCTATGCCAACATGCACCTGAAGCGTGCCCGTTTCTTCATTGCTATGAACCATTTGAATGCCGGTAACGGGACGAAGGAGTATTTCCTGACCCCCCACTACCCGACCAATACGCGTATCATGAGAGTGGGCGTTTCGTGGAACTTTTATAACTAAGTTAAGAGTTAAGAATTAAGAGTTAAGAGATATGATGGCTAACAATCCTTCGCTCGATTTGGTCGAATTCGTTGAGACACAGATACTGCCTCAATACGCTGCCTTTGACAAGGCTCACAACATGGAGCACGCCACACGTGTCATTCGACGCTCATTGGATTTGGCACGAAAGACGGGGGCAGACCTGGATATGGCTTACGTCATTGCTGCCTATCACGACTTGGGACTGTCTGGTCCCAGAGCTGTCCATCACCTAACAAGCGGAAAGATTCTGATGAATGACGCCCGACTGAAACGGTGGTTCACCGTGGATCAGTTGCAGATGATGAAGGAAGCGGTGGAAGACCATCGGGCATCGGCATCGAGGTCTCCACGTAGCATCTATGGAAAGATAGTCGCTGAGGCTGACCGTGACATCGAGCCGGAGACCGTCATCCGTCGAACTATCCAATATGGACTGGCCAACTATCCAGAGCTGGACGATGAGGGACATTGGCAGCGTTTCATGCAACACATGGACGAGAAATACTCTGTCAATGGCTACATCCGTCTGTGGATACAGGGTTCAGAGAATGAGCGTAAACTCAATGAACTGCGCCAGCTGATAGCGCAACCAAAAGAGATGCGCAAGGTCTTCATCCGTATCTATGCGGAAGAACTGGCGGCGAGAGATTGAGGGATTGAGAAAATGAGAGATTGAGAAATTGAGATGAAAGAAGATAATGTCATACAAGACTCGCCACGTGCGTGGCTGCTGGCTGCTCGTCCGAAGACGCTGACGGGTGCTGCCGTACCCGTACTGATTGGTCTGGCACTGGCATGGGTCGACACACGCGACTATGTCACCGATGCTTTCAGCTGGACGGCTGCCCTGCTGTGTATGGCCTTTGCCCTGCTCATGCAGATTGACGCCAACTTCATCAACGACTTCTTCGACTATGCCCGTGGCAACGACGATAGCGACCGCCGACTGGGACCGCTGAGAGCCTGTACGCAGGGTTGGGTGAAGATAGAATCGATGAAGCGTGCCATTGCGGTGACGACATGTGCGGCCTGTGCGGTAGGTCTGCCACTCGTCTGGTATGGGGGCATGGAGATGATTATGATCGGTATCATCTGCGTCGTGTTCTGCTTCCTCTACACCACACACCTATCTTATATAGGTATGGGCGACGTGCTCGTCATCATCTTCTTTGGCATCGTGCCTGTCTGCATCACCTATTATATACAGTTGCACACCTGCACGTGGCAGGTATTCATCGCCTCGCTGGCTTGCGGACTGGTGATTGACGGCCTGCTCGTTATCAATAACTATCGTGACAGGGACAACGACCGTGAAGACGGCAAAAAGACATTGGTGGTGGAGATTGGTGAAGAGGCAGCCGAATGGCTCTACCTGTCGTTGGGCATCATCGCCGTGCTGGCAGGTGTCATCTTCTGGATAAACGGTCATGTGCTGGCCTTCGTACTACCCTTCTTCTACCTGCTGCTTCACGTGATGACATGGCAAAAGATGAGGCGCATCAATCACGGCAGACAGTTGAATGAATGTCTGGGAGAGACAGCCCGCAACATGCTGGTCTACGGACTCTGCGTAGCGCTGGGGCTACTGCTTATCTAAGGAAATAATAGTAGATAGCCACGCCGAGCGCAATCAGTATCAGCGTAATAATGGCTTTTACTAGACACGAGGCGATGCGCTTGACAACCAGCACGCCAATAATGATGAGTGCCAGTATGGCCAGATAATAGGTGAAATTGCCTGCAATCATTTGAATATGTGTTTAAATGGTGCGGGAATAGTCGTTTCAAACTCCATAGGCTGGTGAGTCCAGGGATGCTCAAAGCACAACAGCCAGGCATGTAGGCACAAGCGGTGCAACGGGTCGTCGCCATTGCCGTATTTCACGTCGCCACAGACAGGATGGCCCATATCAGCGGCATGTACACGAATCTGGTTCTTACGACCTGTCTCCAACTTAAACTCCACCAGCGAGTGCTCGGTGGTACGGTCAAGAACGTGGAAATGAGTGATAGCCAGCTTGCCACCATTGTCGACGGGCGACGAATAAGTGACATACGCCTTATTGTCTTTCAGCCAGTTCTCGATAGTGCCGTCGTCTTGTTCCATCTCGCCAGAGAGCACAGCGACATAACGGCGGTCGTAGACAATCTGGTGCCAGTTATGCTCCAACACCTGCTCGGTCTCCATATCCTTAGCATAGACCATCAGTCCTGAGGTGTCACGATCCAGACGATGCACCACGTGGGCGGTACACTTCTGACGTGACTTCTTGAAATAGTCATCGAGCACCGTCTTCACATTCAGCGACGAGTGACCACCAGCCATCGACAGGATGCCCGGCTGCTTCTCAATGACGATGAGCCAACGGTCTTCATAGACGATACGCACATAACGGCTACGGAAAGGCTGCTGGTTGCGCTTGGTCTTCGAGAAAGCCACCTTCATGCCCGGTTGCAGCAAGTAGTCGAACTGTGTCACCGTCTTGCCGTTCACCTTAACGCCCTGTCCTTGCAATGTCAGCTTAACCTTGTTTTTCGTCTGCTTGACATTAGCCAACAAGAACTCCAACAGAGGCTGTTCCTCTGTCACCTGATAATGGTCGTATTCACCTTGTGTATTTGTGCTATATCTCATATCAACGGGCAAAGGTACAAATAAGATATCAAAAAAGCAAATATATTTTGTTATTTCGCTTACTTATTCGTACCTTTGCACCCGAAATTACGCTAGACTCCTCTTTTTCATGTCCAATCACTCTCTGAAAAAACAGTTGAAAGTGCTCACCATCCCGGTATTCATCGAGATGGCACTAGTGATGCTGTTGGGTGCTGTCGATACCGT
>Ga0265298_10000099_pt1 | contig 125207 bp, 90 predicted proteins | sample AusTroGonzalo_MG_3_FD_193486 | JGI IMG/M metagenome (GOLD analysis project Ga0265298, IMG submission 193486) | Bovine rumen microbial communities from tropical cattle in Woodstock, Queensland, Australia - Gonzalo_01 | ecosystem: Host-associated > Mammals > Digestive system > Stomach > Rumen ...
GATATACCTTCGCCGGATGGACGGGTACGGGACTCAACGAGGCAACGACATCGGTGATTATTGCTACGGGTAGTACGGAGAACCGAAGCTATAAGGCTACGTGGACTGTCAACCAGTACACCATAACGTTCGTACTGAACAATGGTGAGGAGAACGTGGTGAAGGTACAGAACTACAACAGCGACCTGACGGCACCAGTTCCTACCAAGACTGGCTATACCTTCAAGGGATGGGATACTGCTGTTCCTGCAAAGGTTCCTGCTGAGAATAAGTTATTCACGGCACAATGGGAGGCTATCACCTACTCCATCAGCTATGACCTGGACGGTGGTGCAATGCCCGAGGGTGTCACCAACGCTACAACTTACTCCATCGAGAGCCAGCCTATCACGCTGAATGCTCCTATCCGCGAGGGATATACCTTCGCCGGATGGACGGGTACGGGACTCAACGAGGCAACGACATCGGTGATTATTGCTACGGGTAGTACGGAGAACCGAAGCTATAAGGCTACGTGGACTGTCAACCAGTACACCATAACATTTACAGCCAATGGTGAGACTATTAAGACGGAAGCGCTGGACTTTGGTGCTACCATTACTGCACCCGAGGTTCCAGACAAGGAAGGCCACACCTTCAAAGGATGGAATCCAGAACTGACGGTAGGTGCAACAATGCCCGCACACGATGTGACCTACGACGCTGTTTACACAGCCAACAAATACAAGGTGACATGGGTTGTTGACGGACAGGAAAGCGAGAACGAGGTAACCTATGCGACCTCCATAACCAAGCCAACCGATCCGGTTAAGGAAGGCTACACCTTCACTGGGTGGACACCAGAGATTCCTGATTCGATGCCTGCATCTAACCTGACATTCACGGCTCAGTTTACAGTCAACCAGTACGCCGTGACATTCACGGCAGATGGTGTAACCATCAAAACAGATTCTCTAGACTATGGCTCTGTTATCACACCACCAACTGCCCCCGAGAAGGAAGGCCACACCTTTACTGGTTGGAATCCGACATTGGCAGAAGGTACTACCGTTCCTGCTCATGACGTAACCTACGATGCCGTTTACACGGTCAACAAATACAACGTTATCTATATAGTGAACGGACAAGAGTGGGCACGTGACCCAGTGGAATATGGCGCAACTATCGTACTACGCCAATACACAGCCGAGGAAGGTTACACCTTCAACGGATGGGTGAGCGACCAGGAATACAAGACGATGCCTGCTCATGACATCACCTACACCGCCGACATCACTTCGGGCATTGAGAAAATCTTTGCCGGATGTAAGTACGTGACTGTCTATACGCTTAATGGCACACTGGTTTCTCGTCAGATGCCTCTACAGCAGGTACTGAAACTACCAAGCGGTCTATACATTATCAACACGAAGAGACTATTTATAAAATAACTTCTTTATAATTGATTGCGCCGGGATGCCTGCTTTCCTTTTTATGGAAGCGGGCATCCTTTCGTTTCTGAGGAAGATACAAAATGAAGTTAAAGGAAAAATAAAAATGAAGGATACAGGAGAATAATTTGCAAAAAATGAGTACCTTTGCAGTCGGAAAGGTATTATTTTTCTCTTTTAAAGGTATGAAAGAATTGGCATTGAAGTACGGATGCAATCCGAATCAGAAGCCATCACGCATCTTTATGCAGGATGGCTCGGAGTTACCCATTGAAGTGATTAACGGCCGCCCCGGCTACATTAACTTGCTAGACGCACTTAACTCTTGGCAACTTGTGAAGGAACTGAAACAGGCTACAGGACTGCCTGCTGCTGCTTCGTTCAAGCACGTATCGCCCGCAGGTGCAGCAGTAGGTCTGCCTTTGAGCGACACTTTGAAGCACATTTATTTCGTGGACGACATCAAGGGCCTTGACGAATCGCCCATCGCCTGTGCCTATGCTCGTGCACGTGGTGCCGACCGTATGTCGTCTTATGGCGACTTCATCGCGCTGAGCGACACTTGCGACGCTACCACAGCACTTATCATCAAGCGTGAGGTAAGCGACGGTGTGATTGCTCCTGACTACACACCCGAGGCACTTGAGATTCTGAAGGACAAGCGCAAGGGTACTTACAACGTGATTAAGATAGATCCCGAATACCGTCCTGCTCCCATTGAGACAAAGCAGGTGTTCGGTGTTACTTTCGAACAGGGACGCAATGAGATTCGCTTGGACGATCCCGCTCTGTTTGAGAATATCCCCACAGCCAACAAGACATTCACTGAGGAAGCTCGTCGCGACCTGATTATTGCCCTCATCACACTGAAGTACACACAGTCAAACTCTGTTTGCTACGTAAAGGATGGTCAGGCCATCGGTATCGGTGCTGGTCAGCAGAGCCGCATCCACTGCACCCGTCTGGCTGGTCAGAAGGCCGACATCTGGTGGTTGCGCCAGCATCCGAAGGTCATGAACCTTCCTTTCAAGGAGGGTATCCGTCGTGCAGACCGCGACAACACCATCGATGTATATATCTCAGAAGAGGAGCACGACGACGTGCTGCGCGATGGCGCTTGGGAACAGTTCTTCACAGAGAAGCCAGAGGTGCTCACCCTGCAGGAAAAGCACGAGTGGATTGCCAAGAACACGAAGGTGGCTCTGGGCTCAGATGCTTTCTTCCCCTTCGGCGACAATATAGAGCGTGCCCACAAGAGTGGCGTAGAGTTCATCGCCCAGGCTGGTGGCTCAGTGCGCGACGACCATGTCATCATGACATGCGACAAGTATGGCATCGCCATGACGTTCACTGGCGTACGTTTGTTCCACCATTAATATAATCATATCATCTCCCCCTCCTCTCCAAAGGAGGGAGAGATAATTTTAAAACCCACATTGCCCCTCAAGTCCATTAACCCCATAAATCCCATCAAATGAGTAAAGAATCAGACTTTCAGGAAATCTTGGAGAATGGAATCTCTTTTGGCCGCGGCGGAGAACGCAAAGACCCCAACGAGGGCAAGGTGAAGACCAAGGCCAAAAAGAAGAAGTACATCACGGGAGCACACGGCAGCGGCTCGGCTCGTCAGAAGGCCAAATACCGCGAGCAGCGTGCCAACCGCAAACACTAAAAGAGAAAGTGGCACTTTTCAGTATGTAAAGTGCCACTTTTCTTTGAGTAAAGTACCGCTTTTCAAGGAGAATAGTGGCACTTTACTATTTCTATCTTACCACAACTTTTCTCCCACCATGTATGTATATGCCAGGAACGGTCGGCTGGCTGATGCGGAAACCATTCAAGTTATACCAGAAAGCATCTTTGCCTGACGACACAATACCTTTCACATCAGAAGAACTAGAGATAATATTAGGCTGAGAATTGTCATTATAAGTCATGCCCTCTACATAATAGCCATGATTAACAAAAGGTACGCCATCCCATAAACGTGACGTCTCAGCACCATTATCGTAACGAGTAACAATCAAATTTGAGGGAATATCAGCAGTCTTCGTCTGCACATATTTATATATAAGGTGGCCACTATCAGTCTTGCCCATCAGCATCATAGCATCTCCTGGCCACGAACCACTTTCCGTATAGGCCTCTCCACCGCCCAAAGAGCCCCAAGTCCATACATTATATGTGCTTTCCGTCGCTGTTTCAAGAAAGAAGGAAACCTCGTCTTCAGTGTCAAGTACAGGCGTATAGACATCTATCTCTTGTTCCGGAATGCTTTCCTCGCTATAAGTTCCTCGCACATATACACGATAGCCCTTTGCATCAAGATCGAATACTTGAGAGGCATCCATTGTCTGTTGACTACGGCTGATGCCTCGTGCTATCGTCTCACTATTGAGCCATAGGCTCCATTGGCCAGCTGTCAATCCTGTAATAGTTGCTGAAACTGTCGATGTTCCCATATTAAGAATAACGAGGACCTCACTGTCGCCAAGTGTTCGTGTGTAGGCCAACACGGAGGTATTATCACTAACCGTCTTCCACGAAACCGTTGGATTATCACCAGCATTTCTTGAATCGCTCAAGGCTTCCACCTCGTGTTTCAATGCACAGAGTGTACGTAAGGTATTAAGCATCTTATCATCCTTCACAGACCAATTGATCTTGGTATCGCTGAAATAATCAAGAATCTGATTGCCCCCCGTTTCCATTCCATTAAAGATAAGCGGCATACCATAAAACGTGGCAGCAAAAACGGTAAGTGCATACCTATTGGCTCCGTATAGTTGTGTGAGTGTTTTGCCACCATCATTGAAGTTCTGATCATGATTAGTTACATATAGCATTCGACCAAAACCGATGCCACTCGAGGCATTGAGCAGATTATTGCCAAACGCTTTCAAACGCGAAGCTGTATTACCACTCGCATAGTCAGCGAGACTTGACTGAAACTGCCAAGCATAATCATAGTCAAATCCCACGTCTTTCAATCGTGTAACATCAGCTGCTATGTCGGCTTCTCCCAGGAAGGTGATATTTTTGTCTTCCTTATACTGCTTAATAAGAGGAATGGTAGTCTGCCAATAGGATGCAGGAATCCACGAGCTGCTGATGTAATCACAACGATAACCATCGATATCAGCTTGATCTATCCAGAACTTCAAACAGTCATTCATTGCAGTAACAAGTCCCTCATTCTGATAATCAAGCTGCCACACATCACTATAATTATTGGGATGAATCATTTGGCCTCCACTTTTTGCATAGTATTCAGGGTGTGTAGTCACCCAGTCAGCATTGGTAGCAGTATGATTGGGAACCCAGTCGAGCCACACCTCCATACCCAAGCGATGAGCCTCAGCAACGAAATTCCTCAGGTTTTCAATCGTGCCATATTGAGGATTTGTCTGCTGAAAGTTCGTAGCTGCATAGGGACTGCCAGACGTTCCTCGTGGATAAATTGGCATGAGCCACACGATATCAATGCCGATGGAACGAAGCTGCCCCAGTTGATACTGGGCAGCTTCAAAAGTACCGGCTTGTGTGAACGAGCCTACATTCATCTCATAGATAACGCGACGGCCTTCAGGTCGCTGGTCGGTTGAATTATTGATAGCATCCACATAACTGACCGTTTGGGCGTTAACGCCACAATAAAATGCGCTACAAAGAGACCATGATATAACTATCAGAAGTCTGTTGACAATGTTACTAATCATATATCCTTTATGAATAAAACGTTTTATTAGGGTTGAGTTTACCTTACAGAATACTTTCTCCCGTCCATAATATACAATCCTCTCTTCAATGATAATACTAATACTTCTTCTTTGTCTGCCATTACAAAGCATAGCATAGCGACGAAGAAATATAGGAACATAGAAATTCTTTTCATTGTATGTTATCTTGTTAGTTTCACGTTTATTTTATTTATTCATTCTTTCACATATACAGCATAGCCACATTCTTCCAGTTCCGCGAAAGGATGTTCGTTTGTCGAAACCTTAAGGGCATTGGGGTGCAACAAAGGACCTTCTGTAATGGTACGACTGTTGAGCCAACAATTATAGGTTCCCGTCTCCAAGCCGTCTATTACGGTTTTAACTGGCCGTTGGGAAAAATTGAGCACCACGACAACATCACCACGACTATAAGCCAAGACATCAGAAGAACTTGTACTGAGAAATTTCACAGGAGCATCGGCTGCCAATGATTCATACTGATGATGAAGAGCAATCAACGTACGCACTGTATTCTGCATCTTAAGATCTGCATGTTCCCATTTCACCTTGCTATCCGTAAAATAGTTCAGCACATCGGGATCGCCTATTTCCTGCCCATTATAAAGAAGAGGCATGCCATAGAAGGTGAACTCCAACACTGTAAGCGCATATCTATAATCTCCATAGAAATCTTTCAGCGTATGACCACCATCATTGAAGTTCTGGTCGTGATTGGTAAGATAAACCATACGACGGTTCTTTATCTTGCCAGATTGTTCTAAGAAACGCTGAAGAAGCTGCTGTAATCTCAAGCCAATGGATGAATGTTGCTTACAGAGATTGACCAGCGAGCCTTGAAGGTTCCATGCATAATCGTAGTCAAAGCCACAAGAGTCTATACGTTGATTATTCGGATCTGTGATATCAGTCTCACACATCATCTCTATCATTTTTCCTTCTTTCATGCTCTTCAGCTTGGCTATAACATCCTGCCAATAGCCAACAGGAATTGTGGGACTGGAAACATAGTCACAACGGAATCCGTCGACATCGCACTCCTCAACCCAGAATCTCAGAGCGCAATTCATCTCCTTCACCAACTCATCGTTCTGGTAATTCAGCTCTAAAACATCGCCCCATCCATGGGGGTGAATCATATTTCCTTTTGTGTCCTTGGAAAAAAAATCCGGATGCTCATACACCCATGCATTCTCTTGTGCCACATGATTGGGTACCCAATCAAGCCATACTATCATTCCCAAATCATGGGCACGAGCCACAAAGTTCTTTAAATCGGCTACCGTTCCGTAGGCAGAATTAACGGATTTGTAGTTCATAACAGCATAAGGGCTATTCATCGTTGCGCCACGCGGATATATGGGCATCAGCCAAATAATATCAATGCCCAACGTATCCAGACGGTCCAACTGTTGCATGGCAGACCGAATCGTTCCTTCCGACGTAAATGCTCCAATATTCATCTGATAGATAATACGATTGTTATACCCAACAGGTGTGGTAGCATCAACCTTAAGAGATTTCGGATTCTTGCCACACGCTGCAAGAAGCAGCGCCATGGCAAGAATGAGAGAGATTCTGATATGATGATTCATATTTATCAGATATTATTCACTCCAACACCTCGTATCCGCCATCATAGATACGGATATAGATGTCATGATCGATTGTAAAATAGAGATTATCTCCTTCCCATTGAACTCCACCATTATTATTATTTGGGATGAGGTGCAAATTCAAACCGGTATTACTGTCTCCCATATCGAAATAGGTATACTCCTGTCCATTGATGGTCTGTGTTCCTGTAACAGACATGCCTGGCCAACCACCGAACGCCTCTGCATCACCCCATGCATAGAGTGTCAAATCCGTTTGGCTCGACTCGTTAAGAACATACAAGACATAGCCATCGTGCTTCACTGTGGGCTGCAGCTCTATCTCCTCAATACCATCTGCAGTGATACGCAAATAGATATCATGGTCAATGGTATACTCGAAATCAGACAACTGAGTTCCGTTTCCGCCGTTATTGAATATCAGATGCTCTACGAGACCTGTATTGGCTTCACCCATATCGAAGTATTTCCATGTTGTGCCTTCATGTGTCCATGTGCCGGTTGCCGACATGCCTGGCCAACCGCCATTGAGGTCATTGACATCACCCCACATATATAGAGTCAGATCGTCCCATCCTGTTTGGTCATCAACATATACACAGAATCCGTCGTGCTCTGGTTCCGGCGCTTCTCCACCACTCCAGTAGTAGCTTTCCCATCGCTGTCCCCAAACATTCGTAGAAGTACCTACCGACGGATTGTCAGTATGTAGTGCGGCAACACCGGCAATAGTATACTCCATGCCCTGTGTCTTTGAATAGAAACGGAAACCATCAGCCAGGGTTTTGCCGTCGATAAAGGTTGATGGATCAAGATAGATTCCCCACTTTACATCACTGTTCGGAGCCTTTGTCAGCAAGTATTCATCCTTGTCGATGGCAGCGCTGTCGCCATTGAAAGCACCAAGTATATAGATTTGTTCATCGGCAGTGGTACCAAAGGGAGCTATAAACTCCAGCAATATGCGGTCCGACTGCGTCTCGAACTGTTGTTTTTCGTGGTCATATATAATGTCGCTGCTATCTGAGCAACTGCTCATCAGGCCTGTCAATGCCAGCAACGACAAGACAAGACTATATATATTCTTTTTCATAATTACTTTCCTTTATTTAATAATTACTGATAGTTTGGATTCTGAATTAAACCAGGATTAACGGTAATGGCTGTTTGTGGCAACGGATACCATTCGTATTTCCGGTCGCGCTTTGCAGGAAGGTCGATACCATCTTCCGTTGCACGTCCCCAGAACCACCACTGACCCTGAGTAAACTTGTCAAAGCGACGCAGGTCTGTACGTCGGCGATTGCCTTCACCAAGGTACTCCTTACCCCATTCAGAGAGCATCCAGTCCATGTCAAACTCAGTGAAGCCAGGTCCCGGAATGCTAAGAGCACTGGTACGATCGGTTGCAGAATAATAGCGCTTACGGACCTCATCAACATATTTTTTTGCCTCCTCGCTATTTCCTTTTCTCATCTCACATTCTGCCACATTGTAATAGACTTCTGCCAATCTGAACTGGACATCATCAATACTCTTAAAACCATTTGCAGCATCGCTAGGATAAAGAGGATACTTCACCAGGCGCACACCCGAGTTGGTTTCACCCCAACGTGGACTCATTACGGTTTCCAGATTACGTCCCTGATTGAGGAACGTTCCCAACTGGTCAACAAACACCAGGTCTTGTCCATCACGGTCAGCATCAGCCTTAAGGACATCGCCAGTACCGAAATTAGCACGGACAGTACCCTTGAGGAACATGCCTGGTCCATGAGTGTTAGTAGCACTATTGTACACATAATTCTGTTTGCGGATATCTCGATCATCGAAACGCTCATAGGGAGAACCCAACTTATCGCCATAATCCAGGAACTTCTTGGCACCAATCGTTCCACCCGTGGACTGAACCGTGCCACTATTGTCGTATGAGGGTACAAGACAAACACAGTTCCATGCACCAATGCCATCATAGCTTTGTCCAAAATAGTCGGCATAGCCATACCACATCCCAACCATCGTACGCACATTGCTAATGGCGTTGGCGGCTCCTTGTCCATCCTCTGCTGCCAATGCGAAGACAACTTCGGGACTCTTAACATTGTCTATGCTATAGAGATTGCGGTAGTTGTCATCGATGGAGTAACTGCCATATGTACCTTTAATAATCTCTTTGGACAGAGCTTCGCATTCGTCATAACGACTCTCACCTATAAATACTTCTGAGTTGAGCAAAAGACGGGCTTTCAACATGCGGTTCATGGCCTGATTAGCACGATTCACCATGGAGTGATTAGCGTCATCCTGAGCCAATAGGTCTACTGTTTCGTCCAACTCTGCAGCAATGAAATCATAGATTTTCTTGCATGACGTATCCCAATCCGCATCTGCAGTTCCAGGAACTTCGCTACTAGCAGTGGTATTCAGTGGCAGAGCGCCTCCCCAGAGTTCAAAGATACAATAATAATTCCATGCTCTAAGTGTACGAACTTCTGCTACATATTGAGCAAGATCGGCGGCCTCCATTCCCAAAGCAGAGGCACTGAGCCCTTCAAGGTCACTCAGCAACTGGTTAGCCAGTCCTACTGCCGCCCATGAGCTATTCCATGCATTCTTGATAATGGTTGATTCGGTATTCCAGTTATGCCATGACAAGACCGTTTTCTCAGCCTCATCCCATCCCCAAAGTCCTCCATTCCACACACGCCATGTAATCTGATCCGATGGATATTCCGACAAGTGGAAGAAGTTCTCGCCTGCCAATGTGCTACAAGTTTGTCCATAGATGGCTGCTAAAGCACCTTTGACACTTGCCTCGTTTTGATAATACACGCCAGCATCTATGCGGTCATATACTTTTTCATCAAGGTCGGTACATGCGGCAAAGCCCAAAGCCATCACTATGATGCTATATTTTATTGCTTTCATAATAATCTTCTTTTTTCTGTTTTTTCTATTCTCAATTAATGGAAACGAAGAGTCAGGCCGAGGCTGATTTGTGTGGCCTGCGGATAGGCACTGTTAGTGTCAACTCCTGGTGTGATGCCTGTAGAGGTAACAATGGAAGGATCATTACCTTCATAGCCTGTCAGCGTAAACACATTCTTGGCTGTCAGATAGACACGAAGGCTCTCCACAAGTTCTCGTTTCTTCGGTGTAAAAGTATAACCGAGGGTCACATTGTCAAGTTTGAAATAGTCACCATTCTCTAAGAAGTAGCTGCTTATGATACCGCCACTGCTGCTAACATCGGCATAGTCAGTATAGGCCGTTCGCAGTACATTGTCTGTACCAGCTCCTTTCAGTCCCATGCCATATTTGCGCATATTGAAAATCTTATATCCAAGAGCACTGCGGAAGAGCATGCTCAAATCCCAGTTCTTATAGGTCAGCGAGTTGTTCCAAGACAGGAAATGCTTGGGAGCTCCATTACCAATATTGCGTTTCCACGAAGGATCGGCCTGAGCTGCTGGCTGTGCATTGCCGTCATTATCCAGAACGAGCAGTTGACCATTGCTATCTACTCCAGCATGCTGATAGCCATAGAACTGACCTATCTTACCACCTTCCTCTACACGGAAGAAATACTCATTGGTACCGACACCTGGTTTCTGGTACAAATCAAGATAAGACATCTGGTAGGCATCGCTCGAAAGCTTTGTCAGCTTTGTTTCGCCCATACTCCAGTTGATGCCCGTAGTCCATTTTACTCGGGTCTTTGACAGTACGTCATAGTCGAGCGACACTTCTACACCTGTATTCTTGGTTGTTCCCACATTCACCAAGATGGTATCCCAGATAAAGGGAGGTTGTGGTGCTGTGTAGTTATACAACAAGTCCTGTGAACGACGATCAAAGTACTCAATACTACCACGCAGATGACTATTCAACGCGACAAAATCCAGACCGATATTGAATGCTGTTGATTTCTCCCATGCCAAGTCAGGATTTGCATTCAACGATGGTGCATAACCATTGACCCATTGGCCGTCAAGGAGATAGGCGCTGTAGGTACTATAGGTAGCCAACGACTGATAGGCATTAAAGTCTGAACGGCCCGTAACACCATAGCTAATACGTGGCTTCAAACTTTGGAAAGCGCTCTTAACGCGTCCGGCAAATGGGGTGTTCGTGATTTCCCACGCCAACGATGCTGATGGGAAATTACCCCACTTTCTATTGGCGCCAAACTTCGTACTACCCTCGCGACGCATTGAAGCTGAAGCATATATCATATCGTTGAAATTGTAATTCAATCGTCCGAAGAAACCTATGAGTGTTGATTCTGACGAACCTGCCCACAAGTTAGCCTTACCATCGCTCAGATATGTGCCATTTGCTATACCATAGTAAGAAAGGGCATCATACACAAAACCCATATTCTCGCTACCGCTTTGTTCCCATTTGCTGCGTTCCCAAGAGTAACCGAGCACCGCCTTCAACTGATGGTTCTGTAATGTCATCGTATAGTTAGCAAGCCATTCCAGACGATTGGTCCACCACTTCTGGTAGTTGATTCGTGCCCTACCGTCATAACCATTCCAGAAAGACTCACTCGATGTAGATGGTGTATAGAAGTTTTCTTTCAAGTCATTATACTGCAGTGCATAGCTCAGAGACGTATTCAGCATGTGTTGCTCTGTCTGAAGTATATTCAGTTTCGCATCGGCATTGCCGAGCATATAGATACGGTCACCATTGTTCACATTCTCCTTCAAATCATTTACCGGATTGTGAATATCGGTGGGAGAATTGGGTTGATAGTAGGTGCCGTCTTCATTCTTCACAGGGATAGTGGGGTTCATGGTCAATGCGGTATCAAACAGACCATCATTTCCCCAGTCCTCATGCACCTTACGACCTGACAGCGAAGCATTGAGCTGCAAGCGGTTGTTCAATACGCGCTGTTCACCCACAAAGCGTGCTCCATACTCTTCACGACCTGATACAATATCCAATCCATTGCCTTTCTTATAGTTCAACGACAGTCCGAAGTAGCCATTCTTCGTACTATTGTCCACGGAGATATACTGGTTCAGATTGTAGCTTACTGGACGCGTGATCTCGTCCCACCAGTCGGTATCGGCTCCATAGTCCTGTCCGCGACGCGAACGACGGAACTCATCTGCAGAGAGAATATCGGCTTTGGGCTTCTGGATATTCAGGGCAATATAGCTATCATAGGTTACATTGGTCACACCTGCGGTACCAGAGCCTTTTTTGGTTGTGACCAGTATGACACCATTGGCGCCTCGCGTGCCATAGATAGCTGCAGAACCTGCATCCTTCAGAACGGTAATGCTCTCCACATCTTGCGTAGCGATATTACGCAAGTCTCCACCAGCAATACCATCAATAACAACTAGTGGACCGTTGCTGGCAGTCAAAGAACCGGCACCACGAATCTGGATATCGGTCATGGCATTAGGATTGGCATCGGCCGTAGATGCTACATTCAGTCCTGTAACCTTACCGGCTATCAGTGCCATAGGATCACTGGCTGCGCCTTGGTTAAACTGGTCCTTGCTGATTTGAACTACGGAACTTGAGATTTCCTTCTTTGCCATTGAACCATAGCCTACCACAACCACCTCATTTAGTTGTGCGACATCTTCCTTAAGTGTCACTTCCATGCCATCCTTGGCTTTTTGCTCCTGAGGATTGTAACCAATGTAAGTAAACACCAGCGTAGCACCAGGCTGACACATCAAGGAGAACTTTCCATTGAGGTCAGTCACCGTACCATGAGATGTACCTTTCACAACAACAGAGGCTCCGATAATGTCATCACCAACATTGTCTTTCACATGACCTGATATCATGGTCTGTGCCGACACATCCAAAGCAAAAAGCACTACTGTCAGCATCATCAACACACGATGCATTGTTTTTTTCTCTTGCTTCATTTTTCTTTTAGGTTTTTTAATTAAGTTATTGAATTAGGAAAAGGTTTGAATATTTTGTTAGTAGAACGAATTATCCTACCTAATCTTTTCGAGTCTAATAGCGGCTCCTCCACTTCTGGCCAACCTGAGATTGATGGTATCATGACAATCCACATCTATCTGGCGGATGGTCATGGCATATGGATTCTGCTCGAAGTCTGCATCCACAGCATCTTCATAGATGATGGCACGATAGCGACAGTCTGCATCCAGGAAGTCAAGCGGCAATACAAGGTTGCGTGCTTCTTCATTGGTTATACTGCCTATGAACCACCGGTCACCACCTTTTTGCTGCATACCTTCCCTGTATGTGGCACGCTCTTGTCGGGCCATTGTGACATACTTTCCTATCTCGCCATTCAGCACAATGGTCTTGCGCCACGTGGTAGGACAACTCTCAATAAAAGTTAGTGCCGGCTGTCCCTCATAGTTCTCTATCGCATCTGCTGCCATCTGTAAAGGACTATATATGACCACAAACTCACCTAACTGCTTTGCCAGTGTGGAATGTGGATGGGTACCTTCCACAATCTCAGAGAAGTTAAAGATGGCTGGCGTGAAATCGGTTGGTCCCGCCAAACAGCGTGTAAACGGCAAGGTAACGGTATGAGCCGGAGGATTACCCCCTTTCACGTCCCATGCATTGTACTCTTGTCCGCGAACGCCCTCCTGTGTCATCAGGTTGGGTAATGTACGCTGAATGCCTGTAGGCATAGCTGGTTCATGATTGTCTATCATGATGTGATGACGGGCTGCACACTCCAGCACTCGGCGATAGTGACGAATGCCATATTGTGACTTAGCCAGCTCTTTTCCATCGAAATAGTGCCCCACGTATCCTGTTTTCACTGCACGTATGCCGAGACGCTCGTACCAGGCAAAGGCTTCCTCCATTTCCTTCTCCAGGAGCTCACTGCGTCCCCATGTCTCTGTATGTCCGATGAAGCGTACACCCTTACTGAGTCCATAGCTACACACTTCGTCCATGTCGAAGTCAGGATAGCTTTTCAAGTAGGTCAACTGCTCGTTCTGCCCCCAGCCCTGATTCCAGCCTTCTGCCAGAACGCCACTGAATCCATGGCGGGCAGCAAAGTCCATGTAGCGTTTCACATTCGCAGTGGTGGCTCCATGTGCAGGACCACATTCCCACGTGTTTTGTTTCTTGTGAATACTCCACCAGATACCGATGTAACGACCTGGTTCTATCCACGATATATCATTGATTTGTGATGGTTCGTTCAGATTCAGCATCAGACGTGATGTTATCAGTCCACCAGCTGTCGGACTAATGATCATGGTGCGCCAAGGGGATTTCAACTCGCCCTCTGCATAGACCTTTACACCATTCTGCCAGGGAGTCAGGGCTGTGAGCAACTTAACACCGTCGGAGCTCGTTCGAGGAGTAAGATTGATGCTTGCATAGTCTTCCAGCGCAGCTTCATGAACTGCGAGGTACAGATCAGGCTCATATTCGATGGTCAATGGCGTGCAAACAGTATCCTTCTCACTGAGAAGTGAAGAAGTGTAGATTCCCTCGAAATACTCTGTGCGATTGCTCGGAATCGACCAAGCCTTGGCATCATGTGCCAAGGTTATTTCGGTCAATTCTTCCTGAATACTATACTTACTATCTTTATTACCTGACAGAACATATCTGAATCCGAATCCATCGTTGAACACTCGGAAAACAACCTTCATGATTTGCCCTGTATGCTCTTTAAAGTCAACAGTCATCTCATTATACTGGTTGCGCACTGTTTCATCCTCACCCCAGGGCTGAGTCCATGTTTCATCACATGTTGAATGTGCCACGGCTTTCATCTTGGTGTTGGCACCGAGTTCTCCACTATTCAGTAGGAAACCAAGATGCGAGGGGGTTACCAACTGACGTCCATGATAGTTGACTGTATAGAAAGACCTGCCAGACTTCACTCCGACAGTCACCGTCACGGCTTTGTCGGGTGAAGATACCTGAGCAGTCTTGGCTTCACAATCGATAAAGCCAAACCAAATAATACTAACTGTCACTAATGAACTAACTACTAACCTATGCATGATAATATAATTGTTCTGAATTGAGAGTAAACAAATGAATAGTTTCGATTTCGGTGGCAAAGATATACACTATACAAACGCCGTCCAAACACAACAAAGAAAAATCAAAATGAATAAAAATGTATAGCATTGGCTATCAATAGTTTAAGAAATTATACGCGCAAATAAATCTAAATGATTTCTATCTATATCAAGAACAATTCAGGCGCTTCAATTTGGCTATTTCATTTATTATTTGTATATTCGCAGCGGTAAAATTGCATGACTCATGAAAAGATTATGTTTCGTCATGGCTTGTCTTTGCTTCGTTCTTACAGCAACAGCCACCAACAACAAAAACAAGGAACTCTATCATACTCTTGACAGCTTGATTGAGCACCACGATGCTATCATTGCCGAAAAGGAGCAACGCATCAAACATATTCTAGACGGAATAGAGAGCGTAACACTTAACAGCGAACAGACCTACGATCTGAATCTGCGCCTCTACGACGAATATGTGGCCTTTAAGTTCGATTCAGCATTCTATTATATTAATAAGAACGTGCAAAGCACAAAAGTCACTGATGATCACGAGCGCTATGCAACAAGTGCCATACGTATGGCACACATCCTAGCCGTCTCAGGCCTCTTTGACCGTGCCAGACACCTGTTGGACAATATCAACCCCGACGAGCTTTCCAACAAACAAAAGGTAGAATACTATTCCCAACAGAGCGAACTCAACCTCTACCGCTCGGAGATGGCACAATTCACACCCTACTTCACCGACTATACCAGAAGGGCTCAATACTATCGACAGCTGGCCATTCAGATTGCTCCTAAAGATTCCTATGAGTATATCTTCAACCAAGCCACCTATCTCTGTGAGAAGAGAAAAGCCTCTGAGGCCATCAAAATCATGGAGGAATATCTGCTACGCTTGGAACAGGGCACACGCCCATACAGCGTAGTAGCTAGCACTCTGGCTTTCTTCCATCAGTGTCTTAACCAGAAGGAGCAACAGGAACACTATCTGCTTCTCAGCGCTATCAGTGATGAGCTAGGTGCCATCTGCGAAAACAACTCACTACGTTCCTTGGCAGAGATACTGATGGAACGTGGGGAGAACGATGCCGCCTACAGATATCTCTATCAGGCCATTAGCGAAGCCCAGTTCTACGGTAGTCGTCTGAGAATGATGCAGGTGGGACGGATGGCACCGCAGGTCATGCAGTTATACGATGCAGAGCGTGCACAGGTACAAAGTAGAACCTATTGGGCATTGTCCGTCATATCTGTCGTATCACTACTGCTGCTTTGTCTCATGGTGTATACCTACACACTTGTAAGAAAACGCCGTGCAGATGCCCAACACATCATTGAAATCAATCACCAACTCTCCCACAGGAATGAAGAGATTGAAAACATCAACAGTCAGATGAAGGAATCTAACCGCATCAAGGATGAATACATAGGACGATTCCTAGAACTTAGCAGCAATCTTATCAAACAAAGCGAGGACCGTGCGAAGCAGCTAAACCGCTTAGCACGCGATCGTAAACTTGACGAGCTCTACACAGAACTAAAGAGTACGGAGGCCATCAACAACGGTATCCGACTGTTTCATCAAAACTTCGACATAGCCTTTCTCAACATCTACCCCGACTTTATTACCGAAGTCAACAAGCTCCTCAATCCAGAGGAACGATTCTCCATCCAAGACGAAGGCGCAACAAAACATCTCACCACAGAACTGCGCATCCTCGCTCTCATACGCCTAGGCATTGCCGACAATCAGGAGATTGCCGATATCCTCCGTTCCAGCATCACCACCATCTACACCTATCGTTCTAAAATCAAAGCAAGAGCCATCGACAAGGACACGTTCGAGAATTCCATACGCCAGATAGCTACATATTAGTTTATTTGCTTTAACACAACTGTTTTATTATAAGCTTTGCTGATAGCACGTAGGAATTCCACAAATTGGGGATAGAGCGACTTGTCATAAGTCCCAGACTTCATCAGTAGACGATTCTTCACATGGATGTTTTTTCCGTCACTACGTATTGAAGATGTGAAAGACGCGAAAGGCTTCTCTATCCTGACATCTTCGGGGCATGCTTCGATGGTATAGCCTTCAGGTATAGAGAGCGTAATCTCATCCATGTTACAATAACCATTCCTAAGCAAGAGGTCCTCTTGACGTTCCGCTGCGCCATTTGGAACGCTATACCCACGATGAATAGGACATATAGGCACAAAGAGACGACGTCCCGTCTGGTTCGCATACTTTTTACTTTTAGCCTCGACGCAAAGAGTCATTTCGGCGCCCACCTCCTGTATATCAATCTTGTCAATCTCAGCTTGAGGCATATAGGCCATCCGCTGTACGACCTTTTGGCGTTCTTCTTTATCCATTCCCAGCATTGGAAAATAGTTCTCATACTGATTGCAACAGTTTAGTTGTGTGATATTCATTTCTGCGGCACCTTCTGCAGAGAGGCCGATATTGACAATGCTTCGCATCATGTTTGCACTATCGGGATAAGCAGGCAACTGCAAGAAACGTCCTCCATGCTCACTTATTTCTATGGCATCATGTCCTGCAATGTCACGATGAACATATCCCATCGGCAATCGTGGATTAGTACATTCAAGCCATAGTGTGTCATTACGAAGGGGAACCTGCAGGATGGCATGATTCATCTGCCCGATACTGGCAAAATCACGTCTGAGATGATGATTGACAGTACTAATCGTCATATAACAAGAAGGGATTCCCACTTCTTTCAACATGGCCCGCATGTAGTTCGACAACCCCTTGCAATCACCATATCCACTCTTGCACACGCTGGAGACCGCTGCAGGCTTCTGGCCTCCGATGCCCAGTAGCACAGCCACATAACGTGTTGTCTTGCCCAACAAATTGTATATCGCTTCCACCTTATCCCTGTCGTTCTCCAATGTATCCGTCAGCTGATGAAGCTTTGCTCGGACTTCGTCTGGCAACACATCAAGGTCCTTCAATAGACTGTACTCCCATTTTCCATAGTTGCCCCAGTCGTAAAGACTCCCTTTAGTCCCATAATAGTAGAAATCAGTTGGTGCAAACCACGCCATAGGGACTCTTTCGTGAAAGGGACGGGCAAAGGGTTCCGGTCTTACCATAGGCAAATCGCAGACATCAAGAGTAAACAGTTGGCTTCCATCGGAAACATTTTCCACGTTTACCTTGTCCTTGATATTCTGCAAGGCATAACGTACATTCATACTTTTTGGAGCCTTTAGGCTATAAGAAGCCTTCTTTACACTTATGTCATAGCTTGTTTGCGGCATGAAACTTGGAAATCCAATTATATTATCTCGGCTTTCTATCGTCCATTCATAGGTCACCGTAACAGGATAGACGGGAGGTGTATAGTCAAGATATACCTTATACTCATCTATCGCAAGATATGGAGAATACTCGGTCTTTTGCAACTCACCTTCTTTCATCTTCTTGATAACGCGTCCTGAGCCATCAGCAACCAAGCCCTTGAAATGGGTCAACTTATTCCCTCCGCCACAAGAACATACAAACGAAGCAAGGGAGGCTCCTTGCGCATTGAGAATGGTGACCACCTCACGAAATCGTGTGACTGCATGAGTTTCGCTCTTGCATTCTACGTCAACAACCGATTCTTCCACTATAGCTCTTTGGCCATAAGAGGCGGAAAACTGAAAACAGGTGACTAAAAGTAGAAACAATATTTTTCTCATTCCATTACTTTCTTTAATTCTCCACTTTCTTGAGTACAATCACATTTTTGCTGCTTTCCACCAGTTTTTCGAAGAAGAGTCTCAGGACTGGGTATTCCTGCTGAGAGAAGAACGTGCGCTGTATATCCAGTTTGGACACCACAGTCAATTGGTTTTCTTCTTGCTCAGCCATTATGCGAGCCGTGATACCATCTGATCTCAGAATGATAGGATCTGGCATCTCTTCTATTTGCCATCCATCGGGCAGAGTCAGTTTCATATTGATTGTTTTACGGTGTTTGAAAGGCAACTCCACGGGCAGGACTCGCGTCTCGGCTATAAAAGGATTCTCGCCAAGAGGAGATATTGGCAAGAGACTGAGATATATCCTATTACCATCCAACGATTGTTGCTTTTCGAAACTGATTTTCTCACGGACTATAGGAGAGAAATTATAAAGCCCTTGTGACTCATAGTGGGTGATGTTGCTTTGCATGCGCTCTTGCATCTGATAAATCACGTCAGCACTATCCTTACCCGTATGCCATTGCCTGCGCAGATGGACTGCGGCCTCACCACTCCGCGAATTGGTGATGGTACCTGTCAGCACGCCATCTGCTTGAAGGTTGGCTTGTATCAGGGTGCTCTCTATTGACTGTGCAAGAGGCTGCAGGTTTACCCATCGTCCGGGACCTTCTTTTCTGATGACTCGCGCCTGTTTAACAGACAGGCATGCTGGCAACACATTCAGATAGCCATCGTGTGCAGAAGCGTCGAAGTAGCACATAGACGAATCGTTCATCTGAACACCTACGATAAACGTCGAGAGATATTTCAGACTGGCATGAGTCATTGGCAACATTCCACGATTACGCAGACGTAGCACAACAGGTGAGGCATCAACATTAGCATCGCGTAGCATGTTAATAAACAAGAAGTTGATATCAGCATTGCTTCCCGTACCTTCCTTTAATATGCTTGCTCCCGACTTTGCCCAGAAAGCATAGTTGCCATTCCATTTCACATGTCGCCATAGTAATTTCCACGTGGCATCTACACGCTGCTGCACGTTCTCTATTTGCGGTATTCCCGCAGCAACGATTTCGTCTTTCAAAGGACTGCTTCTCTTTATGCGGCCACCAAATGCTTCGTCATTGAGAAGCAGTCTATCAATATCACCCCATGTTGAAGTAAAGCTCTTATGGACAGCTCCAGGAATATAGATGCCTCGCAGTTCGTGGGTCACTTTGTTGCCATAGTCTTCCGCATGCCAAATATAGTCATCATTCTTCAGCGCAGGTAATTCCCTACCAACAAAAGAATTTTCGACAGTAGTTACCACCGTCGCGCCAACAAGTATTGAGCCCGCACCAGTTTTTCTCTCTAGGCGATTCATTCCAGTTTCCTCTATATGGAAACTAAACCATTCTGGAACAGACAACTTATATTCTGTATAGAGAACAGGTATGTCGCTTTGTGCATACCAGTCGCGTAGTTCAAAAAACAAGCCACTCTCCAATGTGTATTCATATTCGATAACAGTACCCACCTGCACTTGTGGAACAGAGAACTTAATAAGTCTTTCCGACTTGTTGACCTGCTCTTTAAAAACCATAGAATGGTCCATCTTGGTCTTTTCTACCTTGCCATCCTTCATATTGAAGGCAGTAGCTTTCAAACCGGTAACCACTTCATTGTTCTGAGAATTGTTCTCATCGGTCCATATCGGCACATTAATATCTGCAACGCGCTTACCCTCTGGCTTCAGTACTTTCAAACGACCTTTCACGACTCTGAAAACGTGAAAATCGTTATTCAAAAATTGATAGTACACATTAACCTGTTGGCACAGCACCACAGCGTCAGCATCCTTGTCGGGTGCATATTCTGTCATCGTGAGTTCCTCTTTGGTAGGTTTTCCCCATTTCAAATTAGGTTCTATACTGTCCGCGAAGACATTCATCGACAAAAATGACAATAAAATCAGATAAAATCTCATGCGTTCTAATGGTTTTGGTTTACATTGATATTCTAGTATAAATTAATCGCACTTACTATTTATTAATAATTATATTTTAGGTTTACGGGTTTGCAAAGATAAGAAAAATTCTGATATGTTGTATCTCCAAAACAAACTTTTTATTAAGACAAAATAAGACAAAATTCAGAACGATCATCACATTTACCTATCGTTCAATGTGTTACACAAATAACAAGACAAAATAAAACAATGCGGTATTTTATTGGTATAGTAGCGCTTTCCCCAACGAAAAGTGCCACTTTACGCTATGAAAAGCAATACTTTTCGTTGGGAAAAGCATTACTTTAACCTGACAAAAGTTATGGTTTTGCTGCGTTTCTAAAGTCTGGAATGAGTAGTTGTAGAGTCTAGAAGTTGTAGTTCTAGACTTTAGAAATGAGACTTTCAGAGTCTAAAACAGGAACTATTGTTTTGGTTCTAGCCCCTGGAATGGTTGTTTCTAGCCCCTAAACGGGGGACTTCTAGGGCCTGGAAGGAGCGTTTTCAGGGGCTGGAATCGTTTCATCCAAAGGCTGGATGAGCATCAAAAGTTTTGGTATTGCCGTATAAAACAAAAGTACGCGCACGTGTGTGCGCGTACTTTTATATTATAATAGTAAGGGAATTAGCTTACTCGGCAGCAGCAACCTCTTCCTTGCGGTCCTTCTTGCTCATGGTGAGATAAGCAGTAGGAGCAGCGATGAAGATAGAAGACAGGGTACCGAATACAACACCGAGAATCATTGCGAACGAGAATGAACGGATGCTGTCGCCACCCAAGAAGAAGATGGTGAGCAGTACGATCAAGGTCGTTACTGAGGTGTTGATGGTACGAGCCAAGGTCTGGTTCAGCGAATCGTTGAACAGAGTCTTGCGGTCGCGCTTAGCATAGAGCTGCATGTTCTCACGGATACGGTCGAATACTACCACCTTATCGTTGATAGAGTAACCGATAACCGTCAGGATAGCACCGATGAAGGTCTGGTCAACCTCAAGTGACCAGGGCACGATGTGGTGCAGCAATGAGTAGAAGCCGATAACTACCAGTGCATCGAGAGCCAGAGCAACGATAGAACCTACAGAGAAGGCTACGTTGCGGAAGCGCAGCAGGATGTAGAGGAAGATAGCAATCAGAGCCAGAGCTACACTGACGATAGCACCCTGAGTGATGGTCTTAGCAACAGAAGGACCTACCTTTGAAGACTCGATGATAGAACCACCCTGACGATCATCAGGATTCTTGAAGGCAGCAACACTCTCCTGAGAGATGAGGCCTGCGCCCTTCAGAGTCTCGTAGAGGATGTTCTCAGCCTGGTCATCGATGGTAGGATCGTTAGAGGTGATATTCCAGTTGGTAGAGATACGAACGGTCTTCTCTGAAGAAGCACCCAGAGCGATAACGCTGGTGTAAGCCACCTTACCCTCTTCCTCGGTGAAGACGTTGCTAACGAGTGAACGAACCTCCTCAACGGGAACTTCCTTGTCGAGCACTACAACATAGTTACGACCACCGGTGAAGTCGATACTCTGGTCGAGACCACGAGTGAAGAAGCTACCGATGAACACAACAGCTGCAACAGCCCAGATGCAGTAAGAAGCCTTGAACTTACCCATGAAGTTCACGTGCATGTTCTGCATCATGTTCTTAGAGAACGGAGTAGAGAAGGTGAGGTTCTGCCACTTGTCCTTCTTCATCTGACGATCGTAAACCAGACGGGTCATGAATACTGCGGTGAAGAAAGATACACAGATACCGATGATCAGGGTCGTTGCGAAACCACGGATAGGACCTGTACCGAATACGTAGAGGATGATACCAGTAATCAACGAAGTCAAGTTAGAGTCGAAGATAGCTGAGAAGGCGTTAGAGTAACCCAGGTTCAGGGCCTCCTTGATGTTCAGACCACGACGAAGCTCTTCCTTGGTACGCTCGTAGATAAGTACGTTAGCATCGACAGCAGTACCCAGAGTGAGCACGATACCTGCGATACCAGGCATGGTCAGAGCAGCCTGGAACGAAGACAGGATACCCAGAGTGAAGAACAGGTTGAACAGCAGAGCCATGTTGGCCAGCATACCAGGAATCCAGTTGTAGAGGATAACCATCACGCACATCAACAGGATGAAGGCTACTACAAATGAGATAGCACCCTGCTGGATAGACTGTGCACCCAGAGTAGGACCAACAACCTGCTCCTGAACGATGCGAGTAGGAGCTGGCATCTTACCAGAGTTCAGTGTGTTAGCCAAGTCCTTGGTCTCAGCCTGTGTGAAGTTACCAGAGATCTGTGAGTTACCACCGGTAATCTCGTCGTTTACGCGAGGAGCGCTGTAAACCACATTATCGAGAACGATAGCAACGGCACGCTTGATATTTGTCTTGGTGAGGTTAGCCCAGATGCGAGTACCCTCAGTATTCATCTGCATAGAAACGATAGGTTCGGGAGTACCAAGACCGTGGCTATAGTCGTCCTTTGCAGAAGTGATTACGTCACCAGAGAGAGGAGCCTTGCCAGAAGGATCGGTCATCTTGATAGCATAGAGCTGGAAGTAGTTACCCTTCATGGTACCCAGACGCTCGCCCTTAGCACTCCACAGGAGCTTCAGGTCAGCAGGCAGGTTCTTCTTTGCAATGTCTGAGTAGATAACAGCGTTAACAGCTGCGGTATCCAACTCGTTTACATCGCCCAGTACAGCCAGACCGGCACGCTCAGTATGCAGGTAGAAGAACAGAGGATTCTGCTTCTTCATCTTCTCTACAGCCTCAGCATTGTCGGCATTCTCCTTGTTTCCTGCCAACTTAGCAGCCAGGTTGTTCTGAACATCGGCAGTGTCAGCCTTCACCTCCTCGGCAGCCTCAGCTACCTGTGCAGTAGTGTCGGCAACTTCACCTGTCTGATGGCTCAGCTCTGCTGCATATTCAGAATTCAACTTAGACAGGTATGGGAATACTTCCTGTGCATTGTAGGTCTCCCAGAACTCCAGGTTAGCGCTACCCTGCAACAGCTTACGAACACGCTCGGGCTCCTTCACACCAGGCATTTCAACCATGATGCGGCTCTGACCTTCCAGCTTCTGGATGTTAGGCTGAACAACACCGAACTTGTCGACACGGGTGCGAACTACGGTCTCGGCATTGTCGATAGCCGCCTGAACCTCGGCACGGATAGCTGCGATAACCTCAGCATTGGTGCTGCGGGTTGACACCTTGTCGCGCATCTGCTGGGTAGCGAAGATAGCTGCCATAGGACGTGTCTCGTTCTCTTCCCACATACGGGCGAAGATAGAAACGAAGTCACCCTGAGTCTTCTTCTCCTCTTCACGAGCCAGACTCAACACTTTACGGAAACCAGCATCAGACTTGTGGTCGGCCAGCATATCCACGATGTCGGGCACCGATACTTCCAAAACCACATTCATACCGCCCTTCAGGTCAAGACCCAGGCCGATTTCCATTTCACGACATTCCTTGAGGTTGTAGGCCCAGAGCCAAACATTGGTGTTCTCGACCGAATCAAGATACTCCAAACTAGCCTTCTCTCCCTGCAGAGCAGCAATCTCTGCAGCCTTGTTCTCGTGGTAACGAGTTACAAAAGAGAAGGAAAGATAGAAGCAGCAGATCAGCACAAGTGCGACTGCTATAAACTTTACAATTCCTTTGTTTTGCATTTTATTAGTTATGTTATTTATTAAGTATTTTCAAATTTTAGCTTGCAAATATAGTGATTTTTCTACACTTACCGAAATTTTCTACCGATTTTCATTCATTTTTTAAGGTTTATGTACCTTTTTCTATGGTTTTAGGTTTACTTGAGAAGCGTTTCGGAAACTTTTTCCTTACTTTTTGGTCCATTTCAACGAGCAACTGATGGGGTTGTGGTCACTGAAATCGGCCTTACTATCGACCTGACAACCATAGGGTTGGAAATGGTCTGAACAGAAGATATGATCGATCCTCACATTGAAGCCTTTCTTATTGAATGAAATGCCTGGACCACAGCCACTTTCGGCATAGCAATCGCGTAGTCCCTGCCCTACCGTATGACGGGCAAAAGAGATAGGCGTATCGTTGAAATCGCCACAGACAATCATGGGATATTGCCGATGGTCCTCGATATACTGATGTACCGTCTTTGCCTGTGCCGAACGCAGCACCATCGCATCCGACAGTTTCTCGATGAGCAGCAGCGTCTCGTCTTCAGCCTCTTGTCGCTCCATGTTGCCACGTAACACATCCCGATAACGCTCCCTGTCATCAGATGAGAGGTGGGTACTTTCCAGATGATTATTGATAACAATAACGGTATCCTCGTTGACCTTCAGATAGAAAGCCACCGAACCATTAGAGAAAGAGTCATATTCCATACGTTCTTTCTTCACAATAGGAAAACGGGAATGAATACCTATCGCATTTATACAGATGTTGGTAGGGTCGCTGACATGGACTGTATCATTATAGGGATAAGTATCTTTAAAGAAGGTCAGCTGATCAAACTTGGTGCTTTGCTCTTCCTGTATGCAGACAATATCGGCGTTCACCTGTTTCAGGTAAGAATAAATAGTGTCATGAACGTTGTCATAACGATAATTACCAGTATAACCGCACACATTATACGACAGGACCTTTATGCATCCTTCAGGAGGTGCTTCACCAAAATGAATGGGAATGTAATTCCTTATTGGTACGTACGCGAGCGCGAAACCAAGCAGAGGGATCCACACCCACTTCCATTTTACAAGCATCCAAAGAACGAGCATTGCCAGATTAGCAAGAATAAACAAGGGAAACGCCAATCCGAGACAAGCCAGCAAAGGATAAGACTCAGGATCCAGTCGATCACTATATCCCACAAACACCAATGCCACAGCAGTAGCACTACTGGCTCCCAGCAGAATGCCTATGAGGATGTTTTTAACGCTCTTGAGCATGGCGAACAGGGATTATCGGTCACGGCTTGCCTCAAAGAGCTTTTGCTTTTCCTCTTTCGACAGGCTATCATAGCCACTGACACGAATCTTATCCAAGATCTTATCTACTTCTGCCTGACGTTCTTTCTTGCGGGCGTTATACTCCATATCATCGACAGTAGTACCATCAGTACGTGTCTGACTGGAGAATCCCGACGTACGAGTAAAGTTTGTGCGACCACCTTTACCAACTTTCTTCGAGAAACGATCGAAGAAATGACGCGAACTATTCAAGTCAAAGCGATTACCAGGGTGCTTTCTCCAATAAAGAATCAAAAGGAAACCAGAGAGCATGCCTCCTAGGTGTGCCATATGGGCAACACCATCACCAGCAGAACTCATCGCAGAGAAGAGTTCGATGCCCGCATAGATCATCACGAACCATTTTGCCTTGATAGGAATAGGAAGCGGGAAAATGAAAATGCGTTCATTGGGGAATGTCATACCGAATGCCAACAGGATAGCATAAACGGCACCCGACGCGCCAATGGTAAGCCATTTATTAAGATAAGCATCCATCGTGATGCGGCCATGACCTAAGAGGTTCACGTAGTCATAAGCAGAGTAGCCTCCCATTCCATACTGTACCATCTGCACCAGTTCCTGGCAGACGCCAGCAAAGATTCCGCACGCAATGTAATAAAAAAGGAACTTCTTAGAACCCCACACATTTTCTATAACGCAACCAAACATCCATAAGGCAAACATATTAAAGAATAAATGTGTGAAACTGCCATGCAGAAACTGATAAGTAACAAACTGATATAAATGGAAGTCACTGGCAAGAAAAAAATGCAAGCCACCCCATTGTTCTAACTCTATGCCCTGATAGCCCAACACTAAAGTCGCTAAATAAGCCAACACATTTATGATGAGCAGATTCTTTGTAACTGTCGGTATATTAGTAAACATGCGCAATTTTCGTTGTTATTTATAAATATCTCACTTCTAAACTTTTGTGCGGCAAAATTACGAAAAATATCTCTTTTACGCCACATTTTAGGGCTAAAACAACTTTTTTTTATCAAAAAATAAAATTTTTCTCATTTTTTGCTTGTTATATAAATACTTTCTTTTATATTTGCGTCAGAATTTGAACAATCTTTTTGTATTATTCACTAAAAAACTCAAAAAATTATGAACAAAACAGAATTGGTAGAGAAGATTGCAGCTGGTGCTGGTCTCTCAAAGGTTGATGCAAAGAAGGCTCTCGACGCAACTGTAGCAGCTATTAAGGACGCTCTCGTTGCTGGTGACAAGGTAGCTCTCGTAGGTTTCGGTACTTTCGCTGTTAACGAGCGCCCCGCTCGTGAGGGTATCAACCCCGCTACTAAGGCTAAGATCAAGATCGCTGCTAAGAAGGTGGCTAAGTTCAAGGCCGGTGCAGAGCTTGCTGACGCCCTGAACTAAATAATTCTGTAAAGAAAAAACCGAGGTGCTTCTTTTCTAAAGAGGCACCTCTTTTTTTATTATTAACCAAGAAAAGTTGGCGTATTCAATAAAAACATGTACTTTTGCAAAAGCAATCATTATAAATAGCTTTTATCATGGGTAAGAAAAAAGGTGGAAAACGCATGTCTAAGCGTGATATCGCTGACGCATTGCAGGCTTTATTTCAGGCACATCCTGGTGAGACGCTAAGTTTCAAACAGATCTTCAAGGCACTTAGGTTAAGCACGCATCCTTCCAAGATGCTTGCCATTGACGTAATGGAGGAACTGTCTTGGGACGACTGGTTGTCGAAGGTATCAGACAATAGCTACCGACTGAATCTGAAGACGCAGGTACAGGAAGGCACATTCATCCGCAAAGCCAACGGTAAGAACTCGTTTATGCCAGATGATGGTGGCAAACCCGTCTTTGTGGCAGAACGCAACTCCATGTTCGCACTCAATGGCGACCGCGTAAAAGTGGCCTTCATGGCTCGTCGACAGAACCACATCAAGGAAGCTATCGTCACCGAAATACTGGAACGCAAACATGATCAAGCAGTCGGTGTACTGCAAGTAGAGAAAGACTTTGCCTTCCTTAATACCGAAGGAAACATCTTCGTTCACGACATTCTGATTCCCAAGAAGAAGCTAAAGGGAGGCAAGACCGGTGACAAGGCCGTGGTAAAGATTATCCAATGGCCCTCAGAAGGCTCCAAGAATCTGGTTGGCGAAGTCGTCGATGTGCTTGGCAAACAAGGAGAGAACACGGTTGAGATGCATGCCATCTTAGCTCAGTATGGCTTACCATATAAATATCCGAAACGTGTAGAGGAAGCTGCTGAAAAGATTGCTGCAGAGATTCCGCAAGCAGAAATCGACCGAAGAGAAGATTTCCGTGATGTTTTCACCTGTACCATCGACCCCAAGGACGCCAAAGACTTCGACGATGCCCTCTCCATTAGGAAGGAAGGCAACTTATACGAAGTGGGAGTTCACATTGCCGACGTGAGCCATTACGTGACCGAAGGAAGTATCATTGACCGCGAAGCTGAGCAACGCGCCACCAGTGTTTATCTGGTCGATCGCACCATACCCATGCTTCCCGAACGCCTCTGCAACTACATCTGTTCGTTGCGTCCCAACGAAGAAAAGCTTAGCTATAGCGTCATCTTCAAACTCGACGAGGATGCCAACATCAAACAGTGGCACCTGGCACACACCGTGATATGCAGTGACCGACGCTATGCTTACGAAGAAGTGCAGGAAATCTTGGAAGGAAAAGAGGGAGACAATGCCCAAGAGCTACGTACCCTTGACCAATTGGCCAAGAAACTACGTGAACGTCGCTTCAAAAACGGTTCAGTGAAGTTCGATCGCGAAGAGCTGCATTTCGATATTGACGAAACAGGAAAGCCCACCCGCTGCTATTTCAAGAAGTCAACAGATGCCACACAGCTCATTGAAGAGTTCATGTTGCTTGCCAATAAGACAGTAGCGGAATCTATTGGAAAACAGAACAAGCAGAACAACCAAAAGGATCAGAAGAATCAGAATATCCAAAAGAAAGGCAAGACCTTCGTCTATCGTATCCACGACCAACCCGATCCACAGAAACTGGAAAGCCTTCGCACAGCCCTGTCGCCCTTCGGCTATAAAGTCAAGACCAGCGGCACACGTGGCGCAATATCAAGAGGTCTTAACAAACTGATGGAGGAAGCACAAGGCGAACGAGAGCAGAAGTTAGTGGAGACGTTGGCACTACGTGCTATGATGAAAGCCAAATACTCTACCCACAACATTGGTCACTATGGTTTGGCTTTCGACTACTACACGCACTTCACCTCCCCCATCCGTCGTTACCCCGACATGATGGTACACCGTCTGCTTACCCGCTACCAGGATGGTGGTCGTTCTGCCAACCAAGACCACTACGAAGAACTATGCGAGCATGCCAGTCAGATGGAGCAAACAGCACAGAATGCCGAGCGAGACTCTATAAAATATAAAATGGTAGAGTTCATGGCCGACAAAGTTGGCATGGAGTTCGACGCCCATATCTCTGGCGTACAGTCTTACGGTCTCTACTGCGAGATAGACGAGAACCACTGCGAGGGTCTTGTAGGCATGCACGACTTAGACAGCGACTATTATGAATTCGACGAGCGCAACTACTGTTTGGTTGGACGCCGTCATCACCGAAAATATCAACTTGGCGATGCCATCCGCATCAAGGTGGCTCGCGCCAACATAGAAAAGCGCCAGCTTGACTTTGTGCTGGCCGACTAAACAACATGGCTATCAATTACACAAGAAAAGAAGAAATCTGGAACACATGGACACATGCTGGCGGCGCCATAATGGCTGGCGCCGTTGGCATTGCCTTTATTATTGTAGTATGCCTGGGCAACATGAACCGCATGTGGGCAGGCATTGGTGTTGGACTCTATCTGTTTGGCATGATGGGCAGTTATCTGGCCTCCACCATCTACCATGCATTAAGAGAGGACAGCCCCAATAAAGAGAAACTGCGCAAATGGGACCACGCCGCCATCTATTGGCATATAGCAGGCAGCTACTCCCCCATCACGCTTATTGCTATGCGCGACTATGGTTATTGGGGGTGGATCCTGTTCACCTTTGTATGGTCATGTGCCATCATCGGCACATTTACAAGCTTTATCAAACTGAAAGACCATTCCAACATTGAGACCATCTGTTTCTGCATCATGGGACTTTCTGTATTGGTAGCTTTCAAGCCATTGATAGAAACCGTTGAGACATGGGCCGTAGTAATGATCATCATGGAAGGCTTCTTCTACATTACCGGTGCCATTTTCTACTCTTTCAACAAGACGAAATACATGCACACCGTGTTTCATTTCTGCGTCTTAGCAGGTTCCATTTTCCACATCATTGCCGTTTGGGACATATTGATAGTGAACATATTCTGAGTATTTGCATGAAAAGACATCTGATACTGACCATCCTCCTAACGAGTGGCATCATAGCCTCAGCCCAGGAGCAACAAGACCTGGGCGACCCAACTTTTGTGCCCACAGTAAAGATTAGCAAGACGCTAGTTGACGGAGACTCCATTCAATATATGGAGATGTCGAATGTATATGTCTACCCCGAGCCCACTTTCAAGAGCAAGCGACAGCAACAAGCCTATATGCGACTTGTAAAAAACGTGAAGAAAGTGCTTCCATTAGCAAAGAATGTGCGCCAGATGCTTATCGAGACGGCAGAAGTATTGGAAACACTTCCCACAAAGAAAGAGAAAGAGGAACACATGAAGCGCGTCGAAGCATCTATCGTAGCAGAATACAAGCCCAAGATGAAGAAGCTCACTTTCTCACAAGGAAAGCTACTCATCAAGTTGGTTGACCGCGAATGTAACTCCACAGCCTACGAAGCCATGCAAGCCTTTATTGGCCCTGTGCGCTCAGGTATGTGGCAAGCCTTTGCCTGGATGTTTGGTGCTTCACTGAAGAAAGGCTATGAACCCGATGGAGTGGACCGTCTGACAGAACGTGTCGTCCTGATGGTAGAAGCAGGACAAATCTAAACTATCGTTCCGAATACAGCACTTGAACCAATGTCTGCCCCACAGCCTTCAAGGTTGCAGGGTCAATGTGTGTCATATCATCGGCAATAGTATGCCATGTAGGACCGAAACTGCTTTCCATGCAGTCAGGGTAATAAGGAATAATATCAATACAGGGAATTCCCGCCACTTCATTAACAGGTCCATGGTCATCTGTTATCATGCCACCATCCTGTTGTGGAAAATAGCTACCAAAACCTGCCACCTCAGCAGCCTTCCATACACGTTTCACCACCTTAGGAGCATATTGGCAAGAAAACAATTCGCGAAAGAAACGAGCGCCCTGTCCGCCAACCATATCCAGCAAAATCCCATAACGATAGTTCTTTCCTCCACCATGAACCTTATGCTGAGCAGCCCAGTGCTGAGCGCCCAACGCCCATGAGTCACTTTGATCATCAGTGCCCCAGTCCTCAGCATCAAAACAAACAAAATCCACACCGAATTGTCCGAGCGTGTCTTTCTCGTTTTGAATCAATCGGGCAATCTCAAGCATCACCGCAACCCCACTGGCACCATCATTGGCAGCCATCACTGGTTTGCTATGATTTGACTCATCAGGATCATTATCTGCCCAAGGACGACTATCCCAATGGGCACATAAGAGAATACGATCTGTTAACTCCGGACGATAGCTGGCAATGATGTTATTAGCTTGAAGAGGTGTTCCATCAAAACCTTTCAAGACAGCACGTTGTTCTGTCACGGCCATGCCGTAACCTTGAAACTTCTCAACAATCCAAGCAGCACAATTGTCGTGTGCCTCACTATTCATAGTACGAGGACCAAACTCACACTGCTTAGCACAAAAAGCATAAGCAGAATCAGCTGAGAAAGCAGGACCTGTCAGTGTCATATCCCCTTCATCCTTCATACTCTTCTTTGAGCCACCACAGGCAGTCACCAGCATCATCGCCGCGATCATCAGCCCCATATATTTTGCACGCTTCATCATCACTTTTCCTTATTGATTTAGGATTGCAAAATTACAGCGAAATCCCGAAATCTCCAAATTAATTTGTGTATTTCACAAGAAAACAGTAACTTTGCCGATTGAAATGAGTAGACTTACGCAACGATTTCACACTATAATCGAAAGTCACCAACATAGAAATCATTAATAAAGAAAATATAAAAGAAACATGGAATCAAAACTGGTTATTTACAATACGCTGACACGACAGAAAGAGCGTTTTGAACCACTTCATGCACCCAATGTGGGCATGTATGTCTGCGGACCTACCGTTTATGGCGATCCCCATCTGGGCCATGCCCGCCCTGCCATCACCTTCGACCTGGTGTTCCGCTACCTGAAGCACCTGGGATACAAGGTACGTTATGTACGCAACATCACCGATGTGGGTCACTTGGAGCATGATGCCGACGAGGGTGAGGACAAGATTGCCAAGAAAGCTCGTCTGGAACAGCTCGAACCCATGGAGATTGCCCAGTACTACACCAACCGCTACCATCAGGCTATGGATGCGCTCAACGTACTGCGTCCTTCTATTGAGCCCCACGCTACTGGCCATATCATCGAGCAGCAGCAACTGGTACAGCAGATTATCGACAATGGTTTCGCCTACGAGAGCAACGGATCTATCTATTTCGACATTGAAGCCTACAACAAGAAGTTCCAATATGGCATCCTCTCTGGCCGTTCACTGGAGAACGTAAAGGACGCCAGCCGTGAACTTGATGGTGTTGGCGAGAAGCGCAATCAGGCCGACTTCGCCCTGTGGAAGAAAGCACAGCCCGAGCACATCATGCGCTGGCCTTCACCTTGGAGCGACGGTTTCCCCGGTTGGCACTGCGAATGTACCGCCATGGGTCGCAAGTATCTAGGTGAGGAGTTTGATATTCACGGAGGTGGTATGGACTTGGTATTCCCACACCACGAGTGCGAGATTGCACAAGCACAGGCCTCTATGGGACATCCTGCCGTAAAATACTGGATGCACAACAACATGCTGACCATCAACGGACAGAAGATGGGTAAGTCATATAACAACTTCATCACCCTCGAACAGTTCTTCACTGGCAACCACCCTCTGCTCGAGAAGGCCTACTCACCCATGACCATCCGATTCTTCGTTCTTTCTGCCCACTATCGTGGCACCGTGGACTTCTCCAACGAAGCCCTCGTAGCTGCAGAGAAAGGACTGGAGAAACTGACCAACGCGATTACCGATTTGGACCGCATTCAGGTAAGCGACAAGTGCGATGCCGAGACCGAGAAGATTGTAAAGGCTCTGCGTCAGAAGTGCTACGATGCCATGAATGACGACTTTGCAACACCTCAGGTCATCAGTTACCTGTTCGAGGCATGCACCGTTGTCAACAAGCTTACCGACCATAAGGCAACTATCTGTGCCGACTGTCTGAAAGAACTCTCAGAGACCATGCGTCTCTTTGCCTTCGACATCCTTGGCCTGAAAGCAGAGAAGAGCGGATCTAACGACGAGCGCGAAGCAGCCTTCGGCAAGGTGATGGACATGGTACTCGAACTGCGTGCCAAAGCCAAGGCAGAGAAAGACTGGGTCACCAGCGACAAGATTCGCGATGAGTTGGCAGCTGCCGGCTTCGAAGTTAAAGACACCAAGGATGGTGTTACTTGGAAACTGAACAAGTAGTATCTGCCTAAAAGGAAGAGCATATGAGACGTATTGCGATTCTACTTGTAGCCATCCTGACCAGTTTCGCAGGCTATGCGCAACTGGAAGTCAAGGAGTTCAAACTCAGTAACGGCATGACCGTATGGCTGAACGAGGACCACTCTCAGCCAAAGGTCTTTGGTGCCGTTGTCGTCAAGGCAGGTGCGAAGGACTGTCCCAACACAGGTATTGCTCACTATTTTGAGCATATCATGTTCAAAGGCACCGATCGCATAGGCACCATCGACTATGCAGCTGAGAAACCTTGGCTCGACAGAATCTCCTCGCAATACGATTTACTCAGTCAAACGAAGGACGAAGCAGAGCGCACCCGCATTCAGATGCGCATCAACGAACTGAGTCTTAAGGCGGCCGACTATGCTATTCCTAACGAGTTCAGCCAACTCATCTCGAAGTATGGCGGTAGTAACCTCAATGCAGGTACAGGCCACGACCTGACCTTCTACCACAACTCGTTTCTTCCTCAGTTCATGGAACAGTGGTGTTGGCTCAATTCTGAGCGCCTCATCACGCCCGTCTTCCGTGGCTTCCAGGGTGAGTTAGAGAATGTCTATGAGGAGAAGAACCGTTCTGCCGATGAAATGGGCGATGCACAGGAGAAGATCTTCAGCGCTGTGTTCAAGACCCAGCCCTATGCTTATCCCATCATTGGTTCTACCGAGAGTCTGAAGAATCCACGTTTGTCGGACATGGCAGCATTCTTCAAGAAGTACTATGTTGCGTCGAACATGGGTCTCATTCTTTGCGGCGACATCACTCCCGACTCCACATTGGCTGCACTTTTAGAGAATACTTTCGGACGCGTACAGACTGGTCCTGCACCTGAACGCATAAGGAGTGTGATGCCCACCATCAGTGCTGGTGAGTATCAAGACATCAAACTGCCTATTCCCATTGTAGGTGTTGAAGCCTTAATCTATAAGGCACCTACCGATTTCGAGCCCGACGCCAATGCCCTTGAGTTGGCCAACAAGCTGTTGTCTAATGGCAAAGCAGGACTTCTCGACTCGCTAGCCAACGAACATAAGGTCATGATGGCAGCAGCCACCAGTGTTTCTCTGAATGACGCAGCAGGCTCTGCCGTGCTTATCATCCCTAATCTTTTCGGTAAGATGAAGAAAGCAGAGGCTCGTGTTATGGAACAGATTGAGCAAATAATGGATGGTAACTTCAGCGACCAGCAGATGGAGACATTGAAGCAGGAGATGCTGATGGAGGCACAACAAGGTTTGGAAACCATTGACAACAGGGCTCAGATCATGGTATCCGCTTTCTCCAATGGCCGTTCCTGGCAAGACGTTCTCAATAAGATTGATGCTATTCGCAAACTGACGAAGGCCGATGTAGTGGCTGCAGCAGAAAAATACTACGGGGCCAACCACATCACCCTGACAAAGAAATATGGAACGCCCGACAAAGAGACACTCAAGCAACCCGGCTACAAACCCATCTGTCCAAAGAACATGGATGCGAAGTCTGCCTTTGCACAGCAACTGGAACAGATTCCCGTCAATAACACAGCCGTACGCACGGTAGACTTCAATCGCGACGCAACAACCAAGCGAATCAACGATCACGTAACCTTATATTATAAAGAGAACCCCATGAACCATGTGTTCACGTTCTCTCTCCGCTATAAGAACGGCAAGCTACACACGCCTGCTTTATCAGTATTAGCCCCCTATCTAAGTTCTTTGGGAACCGATTCGCTGAAGAAACAACAACTGGAACAGGCTTGGCAGCGCATCAGCACCACGATGGAAGTTGAAGCCGGCGACCAGACATTCACATTCAACTTGACCGGTCCCGATAGTCAGTTCCAGCCTGCCATGCAGTTACTGGCTCACTTTCTACAAGCAGCAAAGGCCGACGAAGAGGCTCTTCGTGAAGCAAAGGACGCCGACAAGGTTGAGCGCAAAGGCTTTGGCAAACAGAAAGACGACGTACTGAAGCCGGTGATGCACCGCATTCTCTACGGCGACAAGTCTGCATTCCTCAATCAGTTGAGTCAGAAAGAGATAAAGAAATTGAAAAGCCAAGACCTGCTTGCCCTCTTCAATGAGCTGCAACAGTACGACTGCGAGCTATTCTACTGCGGCCGACTCTCTAATGAATTTGTTGCAATGACAACGCAGCAAACACTACCTTTGATGCAATGCACAAAGTCAAAGGCAGACACTTTCCGCCCACTGCAGCAATATTCCGAACCCACAGTTTATTTCTTCAACGTGCCAAAGTCACGTCAGAACTATGTCGTCAGCTATGATGCCATAAGTGCTCTTCCGTCTGCTAACGAACGTGCCACGTTCAAACTCTGGGATGAGTACTTCGGTGGAAGCATGTCATCGGTGCTTTTCCAAAACGTGCGCGAGTTCCGCTCACTGGCCTATTCCACTGGTGGCAAAGGATTCACTACAAGTCTTGCCCTGCATCCGACAGAAATACAGGGATACATCACGGCCACTGGCACCCAAGCCGACAAGACGCTTGAGGCACTGAACACCATTGACTCTCTGCTACGCCAAATGCCCATGAAGGAGACCAATCTCGATGCCGCACGCCAGAGTGTGCTCAACGACATCCAGAATGGTTATCCCACATTCCGCGACATCACCGCCTACATAGCCAACCAGCGCATGGAAGGCTATACGGCCGACCCCAATACAGACATCGCACGTATTCTTCCTACACTAACGACACAGGACATCATGACGTTCCACCAACAGCACATTGCCCCCAACCAGCATCGCATCTGGATTGTGATTGGCGACAAGAAGCTCACAGACATGAAAGCCCTCAGCCGTTTCGGTAAGGTTATAGAGTTAAAGAAAGAAGACGTTTACAGGTAATCTACAACCCTGCCGCCTCACAAGACATATAGACGGCTATCGTCTTCTTAAGGAAATATCCGTATGAGAGGTACATCAAACCTCCATACGGATTTTTCTTTCCCCACGAGTTCTTCATGATAAAATATCTCTCGCCGCTCTCATCGTGGGCAATACCAACAATGGCCATGCAGTGGTCATCGGTCGTACTGCCATTCCACCACGAGGTAACGGCATAGCCTTTCTTCCAGTCGAATCCCAGTTCTGAGACATCACCCTCCCAGCAAACGCCATAATGGTGTCTTACTGCTTGTTCTGTCATCTTCAGCAACGAGTCGGGTTCCACGTTCAAGAAGCTGTTATGATCCCAATTATCGGGCACATCCAGCATCACCATGTCACCATATGGCGATGACTTCGTAGTCGTCAGCGACACATACTCACCCACTCCAACATCAGAATACAACCCGTATTTCTTTATCAGTCGAAGCGTTGTAGCACCCATGCCCCGCATCGACTGAGGTGCATCGGTCTCTTTTTCCAAAGACTCTCTCAACCGACGAACAGGAAGGCGCGCACTATCTCCCCTCTCCATGAGGTCGGTCTCGATGGTCGACAACATGGCGTAAGCCCAGCATAATTGCAACTTTCCTTGGTTCTTCACTGGGGTATATGGCAACAACGTCTCTGTTTCAAACCTTTTGGGATTTGAAGTACAAGCCACAAAAAGCAATAGCAGTATATAGACTACGCCATGTTTCATATTGGTGCAAAGATACAACGAAACATCGAGCCCTACAAGTTTTCATGTCATAAAGTACGCAAATCAAATTGTCAACTTGCTCATTTTATGATTCAATAGCTCCACTTTTGCGTTTGCCGACCTAGGTCGGCAGCTTGGTTGACGTTGGTCGGCACCTCTGCTGACCTAGGTCGGCAGAAGGAAAAGTAACGCTTTTGCACAAGAAAAGCTTAACTCTAACGTCAGAATAGTTATGCTTTTATTTGGTTCTTTCCTCGCTTATTCGTACCTTTGCACCCATGAATTTAAAGGATTTTGAGATTATGGCGCCTGTGGGCAGCCGCGACTCACTGGCTGCAGCGCTGAAAGCGGGAGCCGACTCGGTGTATTTTGGTGTGGAGCAACTGAACATGCGTTCGCACTCTGCCAACCATTTCACCATCGACGACCTGCGCGAAATAGCTGCTACGTGCAACGAAGCTGGAGTAAAAACCTACCTCACGGTGAACACCATCATCTATGGTGAGGACATCGACATGATGCATCAGATAGTGGATGCAGCCGTAGAAGCAAAGATTTCAGCTGTAATTGCCTGCGACATCGCGGTGATGACCTACTGCCGAAAGGTGGGGATGGAAGTACATCTCTCCACCCAGTTGAACATCTCCAACGCCGAGGCACTGAAGTTCTATGCCCAGTTTGCCGACGTGGTAGTGCTGGCTCGCGAGTTGAATATGCAACAAGTGGCCGACATCTATCGTCAGATTGAGGAGCAAAACATCTGCGGTCCCAGTGGCGAGCAGGTGCGCATAGAGATGTTCTGTCATGGTGCGCTGTGTATGGCAGTGAGCGGCAAGTGCTACATGAGCCTTGATAACACCGGTCGTTCGGCCAATCGCGGTTCATGCATGCAGATATGTCGCCGTTCCTATATCGTAACCGATCGTGAGACAGGTACAGAACTGGAGATTGACAATAAGTACATCATGAGTCCGAAGGACCTGAAAACCATCCGTTTCATCGACAAGATGATGAACAGTGGTGTCCGCGTATTCAAGATAGAAGGACGTGCCCGTGGCCCCGAATATGTGCTCACCGTGGTGCAATGCTACAAGGAGGCCATCCAAAGCGTACTTGACGGTACCTTTACTGAGGAGAAGAAGAACGCCTGGGACGAGCGCCTGGCCACCGTCTTCAACCGTGGTTTTTGGGATGGATACTATCAGGGACAGACCCTGGGAGAGTGGAACTCAAACTACGGTTCAAGTGCAACAGAGCGCAAGAAATACATCGGCAAGGGTGTGAAATACTTCTCTAAGTTGGGCGTGGCCGAGTTCTCTGTAGAGGCAGGCACGTTCAGCGTAGGCGACAAGATGCTGATAACAGGTCCTACAACAGGTGCACTCTACGTGACCGTCGATGAGATACACGACGACACCCAGGCTGTAGAGACAGCACAGCAGGGCACCCGTGTAAGTATCAAGGTACCTGAAAAGGTGCGTCCAAGTGATAAACTATTTAAGATTATTAAGAGCAATGACAATTAACGAGCGTCAAGACGAGATTATCGAGGAGTTCAGCGGGTTTGACGACTGGATGGACAAGTACCAGTTGCTCATTGATTTAGGCAACGAGCAAGAGCCTCTGGACGAGAAATACAAAACGGAAAGCAACCTGATAGACGGTTGTCAGAGTCGGGTATGGCTGCAGGCTGACTATGCAGACGGAAAGATTCACTTCCAGGCAGAGAGCGATGCCCTCATCGTAAAAGGCATTGTGGCGCTGCTCATCCGCGTGCTCAACGACCAGACACCACAGGACATACTCGATGCCGACCTCTACTTCATCGAGGAGATAGGACTGAAAGAACACCTCTCTCCCACCCGCAGCAATGGTCTGCTGGCCATGGTAAAGCAGGCTCGCATGTATGCGCTGGCCTTCAGTCAGAAAGCATAAGGGGGTTATTCTCCCAGATTCTCATCGTAAGTATTGATGCGCTGCAAGTAGTAGTCGCGGAAATCATCCCAATGGTAATAAGGGGCGACATCTGTATTCAAAGGCAGAGTCGCCTCGTTTTCATTAAGAAGGATTTTGAAAAGCACATCCTTGTCAGAAACGTTCTTACGATAAAAAGCAAACTGGATATTGGCACCCATCGGCAATACGCGATAGTCTATCCATCCGCGTTTCTCAAGCTGATCCAAGTCGTTGACCTGCTGGTCGTAGCCATCCAGTCCCAAGAGGCACACCAATGGCATAATCACCATCTCATGTCCAAAGCGAAGCGTACTTCCCGGATGCGCCAGTTTGATGCAACTGTCAGCCTGTTCGATAATGCGACGCAGCAGATTGCGCTGAGAATAAGGCTGTTCGCCGCCATCGTACTGCGAGAAGCCATTGGTCAGATACTGAAGTGCATTCTCCTTCTGCCAGTTCTCGTATATCTCATTATCGGTATACAAGTCATAGAAAGTCATCTCCTTGCGCAGCTCAGAGCTTTGTAGATTAGACGCCAAGCGGAACAGATGACGATTAAGTTTCTCACCATCCACCTGTCGTTCCAAGTAATCCTTATCATTGAACAAGGCACCCACCATGCGATTCCAGCGGCGACGCTTCTTACAGAACGCATCGAAAGCCTTACGTTTCTGTACCGACAGGCGCTCAGCCTGCAATCCACTGTCCTGCTGACTCATGTAGTACATCTCGTGCAGACTGGCATCCTGATGAAGATCCAGCTTCTGGTTCAACAACAGCAACTGCTGTAAGGCCACCCCCATAGCCAGCACAGTCTGTCCATCGGTAGTACTATGAGCCTCTACACGCGCATTTTCGCCAAACACAGGACGAAAGCGTTCGAACATACGAGTAATGATAACACGCTGTTGCGACAGTCCCACTTCCGTCAGTTCGCCCCATCTCAGGTAAGCCTCAGCCTTCATTCTGCGAATACGATCCAGCACATCCTTGCCCAAAGTGGTAAGCATGCCCTTCTCATCGGCCTCCGACAAGCAGTTTAAGGCAAAGTCATAGTCCATTTCCTCTTCGTGATGATGAGAACCGAAATGACCATAGTGACTCACATAGAACAAGCGTTTCCCCTCGGGCGCAGGTGTTTGTTTGCGCTGTCGAGGAATGGGATAAGCCAAGAATTCGCCCCCCGATAATCTGAGATTCTTCTTGAACTCCTCCTTGGGTGTCTGCGCCATGGCAACAGACGACAGTGCCAATAGCATCATCAGAAATAACAGTTTTCGCATTGTTCTTAGTTATTGTTTGGTGCAAAAGTACAAAATAAATCAGAATTCTTTATGAATCCATCGAAAAAAATTTGGTTATTAACGTTGTTTTCAGTAACTTTGCTCCAAAATTAAGGCACATGGCAAAGAATCAAGTTTGGCACGATGACTTCTGGTTGCTGCTTCTGCAACTATACCTGAAGAAACCTGTAGGTGTGAAACCGCTCTACAGCAGGGATATGGTTGACTTAAGCTTGGAGCTGCACATTGCCCCACAGGCACTGCAAGCCCGCATGCAGCAGATTGCAAGAATGGAGACACCACGCATTGAGCGCATCTGGCAGACCTATGGAGAGAACCCTCGCCGCCTGCAACGCGCCGTCAGTCTGCTGCGCCAGATGAAAGGATTTGGTGCTGCCGGCGACTTCTACAGCGGTGTAGAGGTGCAGGAATCGTTCGAGAAAGACTTCCGTCCACTGGCTGAAGACGAACGACTGAAGCCCATCATGCTGATATTGGTGCTCAACCTCTACTTCCAGTTGACACCCGCCACCATGGTAGAAGAGACGCCCGAGGTGGCAGAACTGGCGCGCAAGATGAAGCTCACACCTGCCACCGTCGTTGACATCTTGCATTCCTTCCAGTCATGCGACCCCTATTTCAACAAGAAAGAAGTGGTAACATCACCACTCTTGCTGCCTTGCCAACAGATATGGCAGCGCTATGGCAACGGAGACACTAACCAGCTGAACGAGCTGGCACAGGAACTGATTGCATATTTCAAGTAAGTAATGGCTCAGATTCAGACTCAGGAACAACGACAGGAACAGCGCTTACAACAAGCCATCTCGCAGCAACAGTTGTTGCATGCGCAACTGGTGGAGCTACCCATTCAGCAACTCATTGAGCGCGTAAATACTGAGATGCACGACAATCCTGCCTTGGAACAAGTCACCGACGAGCCTGAATTCCCTGAGAATCCCGATTATTCTGAAGGTCCTGATTCTCCGGATAATCCAGAAGAAGACTACGACAGCCAGCGCGAGCGTGAAGAACGCCAAGACGCACTTGATGCCGCACTCGAGAGTTTCGGACGCGACGATGAGGAGTTGCCCGTCTATACCGGCAGTCACATCAGCGCAGAAGAGCGCGAGGATATGGTCTATGGTTCCAGCGAGACTTTCTATGACATGCTGCTTCAGCAGGTCAGCGAGCTGGAGATTTCCGACGAAGAACGTTACGTGATGGAGTATCTCATCCGCTCTTTAGGAGACGACGGACTTCTTCGCACCCCCATTGACACGATTGTAGAAGAGCTTGCCATCTATCACAACATGGACCTTGACGCCGAAGAGATAGAGAAAAGCCTCAAGCGCTTGCAGCAATTAGACCCTCCCGGCATTGGAGCACGCGACCTGCAGGAATGTCTGCAGATACAAGTAAACAGGAAGTTGGAAGAGGACATACAGACAGAAGCGCCCAGCAGCAAGCGCGACATGGACGAACTGATGCTGCGTGTCATCACCGATTACTTCGACGATTTCAAGAACAGACGTTGGGAGAAACTTCAGAAAGACCTGAAGATTAGCAAGCAGAAGCTGGACAGTCTGACACGCGAGCTGCGCCACCTCAATCCCCGTCCCGGTGCTTCCATGAGCGAGACTATAGGACACTCTGGTCAGCAAATCACCCCCGACTTCATTGTTGACACACAAGACGACGGCACCATCACCTTCTCGCTGAACAATAGCGAAATGCCACAGCTTCAGGTGTCGCCCTCGTTTGCCGAACTACTGAAAGAGTATCAGAACAACAAGGACACCATGTCGCGCCAGATGAAAGAGGCTTTGTTATACACCCGTCAGAAGGTGAGCGCTGCCCAAAGCTTCATTGAAGCCATCAAGGCCCGTCGTCGCACCATGACCCTCACCATGAAGGCCATCATACAGTTGCAGCATCCCTTCTTTGAGGAGGGCGATGAGACCCTGTTGCGTCCCATGATATTGAAAGACGTGGCCGAGAAAACCGGCCTCGACATAAGCACCATCTCACGAGTGTCTAACTCCAAATACGCCCAGACCCGCTGGGGCATCTTCCCACTGCGCTATTTCTTTAGCGATAGTTTTACCACCCAGAGTGGTGAGGAACTGACCACCCGCGTCATCAAAGCCGTATTGCGCGAGACCATCGACGAGGAAGACAAGCGGAAGCCCCTTACCGACGATGCACTCTGCGAGATACTATCCCAAAAAGGATACCCCATAGCACGCCGTACAGTAGCTAAATATCGCGAAATGCTGGGCATACCCATTGCGCGTCTAAGAAAGTCTAATTAGTCATCATCAGGATGTCACGAGAAAAAAGCATCATTATTGCCGCCCGCATCATTAGCATGGTGTTCACGCCCTTTTACCTGCCATTGGTAGGTCTCATTGTGCTATTCACGTTCAGTTACCTCAGCATGCTGCCTGCGGGCTATCGCATTCTGGTACTCAGTTTAGTATATCTATGTACCATTCTGATGCCCACATTCCTAATCCGTCTTTATCGCAACTATCACGGATGGACACTATTCGAACTAAGCCACAAACGCCGTCGCTTGGTTCCCTACCTCATCTCCATAGCCAGCTATCTCATCTGCATTCAGCTACTGGATGCACTTAGCATATTCCATTTTGTATCGTCTATCGTCTTTGCAGCCTTGATGGTTCAGATTGTTTGTGCCATCATCAACGTATGGTGGAAGATTTCCACCCACACCGCTGCCATCGGAGGCGTAGCAGGAGCCTTATTGGTCTTTGCTGAGATATTTGCTTTCAACCCTGTGTGGTGGCTATGCCTCACACTTAGCGTAGCCGGACTTCTAGGTAGTGCCCGCATGTTGTTGCGTCAGCACTCGCTGGCACAGGTCTGCGTAGGTTTCCTCGTGGGACTCGTAGTTGGAAGCGTTGGCATTTTCTATTTTGCAATTAGTTAAAAGAACAAAGATATGAAACCAGTAGTTAGTATTATCATGGGCAGCACGAGCGACCTGCCCGTCATGGAAAAAGCATGTAAGTTGCTCGACGAGATGCAGGTACCCTTCGAAGTAAACGCACTTTCTGCCCATCGCACCCCCGATGCCGTTGAGGAGTTTGCCCGCACCGCTCAGGAGCGTGGTCTGAAAGTTATCATTGCTGGTGCTGGTATGGCAGCAGCCCTTCCTGGCGTCATTGCAGCTTCCACCACCCTTCCCGTCATTGGTGTTCCCATCAAGGGCATGCTCGATGGTCTCGATGCCATGCTCTCTATCATCCAGATGCCTCCAGGCATTCCCGTTGCCACCGTTGGTGTAAACGGTGCACAGAACGCAGCCATCCTTGCCGTAGAGATGTTGGCACTGAGCGATGCCGCCCTTGCACAGCGTCTCAGCGACTATAAGGCTGGTCTGAAGAGCAAGATCGAAAAGGCAAACAAGGAACTGGCTGAGGTGAAATACAACTTCAAGACCAATTAAGCTGCACAAAGACCTTTTTACACATTAACCCATCAACTATGAGAAGAAAGACAATAGAAGTCCACGTGGGCAACATCGCCATTGGCGGCGACAACCCCATCCGCGTGCAGTCGATGGCAACAACCGACACCAACGACACCGAGGGTAGCGTGGCACAAGCCAAGCGCATCATCGATGCTGGTGGTGAACTGGTACGCTTCACCACGCAGGGCACTCGTGAGGCAGAGAACATGAAGAACATCTCTGCTTGTCTGAAGACCGATGGCTATAACACACCACTTGTCGCTGACGTGCACTTCACGGCCCACACTGCCGATGTAGCTGCTCAGTACTGTGAGAAGGTGCGCATCAACCCAGGTAACTATGTTGACCCAGGTCGCACGTTCAAGCACTTGGAATACACCGATGAGGAGTATGCCGAAGAGCTGAAGAAGATAGAAGCCAAGCTCGTACCTTTTATAAATATATGTAAGGAGCACCACACGGCGGTGCGTATTGGTGTGAACCACGGTTCACTTTCCGACCGCATCATGAGCCGTTATGGCGACACACCTGAAGGTATCGTAGAGAGCTGTATGGAATTCCTGCGTATCTTCCGTCGCGAGAACTTCAACGATGTGGTTATCTCTATCAAGGCCTCCAACACCGTTGTGATGGTCACCACCGTACGTCTGTTGGTGAAGACCATGGACCAAGAAGACATGCACTATCCCCTGCATCTGGGTGTTACAGAAGCAGGCGAAGGTGAGGACGGTCGTATCAAGAGTGCGCTAGGCATCGGTGCCCTTCTGACAGAAGGCATTGGCGACACCATTCGTGTGAGTCTCAGCGAGGAACCAGAGTGCGAGATTCCCGTAGCCAAGAAGCTGGTGGAACTCATCCCCGAGTGCACACAGCTTCGTGCAGAGGCAGAAGCCAGCATCAAGGACGACACCATCACCCTGAACCTCGATGCCGCAGACTGGGAGACATTCCAACTGAAAGCAGCAATGGCCGTAGGCGCCCTACTCATAGACCGCAAAGCCACGAAGTTGGACATAACCAGTTCCGCTAGTTTTACTACTCCTGCTAGTTTGATTAGTCTTGCCGACGCCATTCTTCAGGCCGCCCGCATTAAGTTCACCAAGACCGAGTATATCTCATGTCCTGGTTGCGGACGCACGCTCTACAACCTGCAAGAGACCATTGCCAAGATCAAGGCAGCCACCAGTGACCTTGTGGGCTTGAAGATAGGTATCATGGGATGCATTGTGAATGGTCCGGGTGAAATGGCCGATGCCGACTACGGCTACGTAGGAGCAGGTCGTGGTAAGATCTCGCTCTACAGAGCCAAGGAGTGTGTCTTGAAGAACATTCCTGAAGAAGAAGCAGTTGAGCGACTGCTGGAACTCATTCACAGCGACCGCTCAACCAATTCAACTAACTAATAGCAACTATTCCGCTTCATCGGCATCCTCTTCCTCGTCCCATTCTACGCGACGTCTTCTGAAGTTATAATCCGATGCCGTAAGTAACTGTTCCCCTCTGATGGAATAAACTTCTATCAGAGGGCTTTTATATGTCTTTTTCATTTCACCATCACTTTTTTGCCATTCACGATATACAATCCCTTGGCAGCATTCTCCACCTTACGTCCCATCAGGTCGTAAACAACTCCCTCGCCTTTGGAGAGGGCTGGGGTGAGGTTCTCATTGCCTTTGGAGAGGGCTGGGGTGAGGTTCTCAATACCCGTAGTCTCATCTTCGAAAGAGAAAAGAATGTCGCGAGCTTCATCCGCACTACTTGTTGGCAACTGCAAGTAGGCCTTTCCTGCTGCTATCTCTTTGTTGGCAGTGCTTACCTTCTTAAACACACCATCCTTTAAGATAAAGTTTGTCTTGTCGCCATCAGTAGCAGGAAGCACCTTTGGAGCCACCACACCCACAAGTTTGTTGCTGACTGCCTCGGGTGTTGTCTCAGCAATACGCAACGTATAAGCCGTGCCAGCCTCACCTTTAATGAGAAGTCCTGTTCCCGCCTTTGCACTGGTCACAGCAGTTAGCACAAGCTCAGAGTCACTATAATCTGAAGCATAGCGCACTTTCAGGTCGGAAGCCTCAGCGAAATCCACATCGAAGTCGCGGGCAAAGGTAAACACATCCGTGGCAGGCGTGAAAAGGATATCAGCCGTTGCCTGGTCCTTAATCCAGTCAGCCTTCCCATTAAGAGCGGCTTTGATATCATCAAGAGCCGATGCCTTCGTATAGAACACAGGATTGTCTGTCGATTCGAAGATCTGCCAGGTATCCTCTGTGGGGATAAGTGTCAGGCTGCTACCAGCATAGTATATGTTTTTCAGCACTGAGCAGTTCTTCAACGCATGTTGGTCAAGACTAACCGAACCCAGGATAGTCAGAGACTTCAATGCATTACAATTCTCGAAAGCACTCTCACCCACTTTGTTGACTGAAGCAGGAATCGCACAATACTCCAAAGAAGAACAGCCATAGAAGGTCCATCCTTCAATCTGATCCATACTGCCATTGTTATAGACAGCACGCAGTCCGGTGCAACCAAAGAAGGTGCTGACACCCTGCAGTGAATAAACAGAAGAGGGAATTGTAACAGAGGTAAGCCCTGTCATCTCGCGAAAAGCACAACCTTCTGCTATCTCACCACCTTTGATAAAGGCCACCGAATAGGTCTTCTCATTGTTAGCCACACTAGCAGGAATGACAACATCTCCCGTGAGTTCCACATCCGGACGAATCACCATCACTTCATTTTTCTCACCATCCTCCGTCACAACTTTGTACTTCAGATTGTCAACTGTGAACACGTCATCAACAGCGGCCATGACTGTCAGAGGCATAGCCATTAATAGTAAAAAAGTAATTTTACGCATAGTTTTTTTTTATTAGGTTTATGTTAGTTTTTTGAATAACGTTGATTATTTACGTTCTTTGATACTGATGGCATAACCACCACCTGGAGCTGCCTTCAGGCGAAGAACAGTCTTGTCGGTCACTACCTTTTTCTTAATGGTATAAGCCTGTGGATTTGTTAGATAGTGAGCATTGGGCGCATCGGCATAGATGGTACAGTCATACTTCTTACCAGAATCCAGGAATGAAAGCTGTAGCACAGACTGATGCCCCTGTTCACCACTGGTACAACCCACGAACCAGTCGTTAGTTCCTTTAGCTTTTCTAGCCACAGTAATGTACTGACCAGGCTCAGCCTCCAGATAGCGTGAGTCGTCCCAATCTACAGCCACATCCTTAATAAACTGAAAAGCATCCATGAAACGCTCGTATTGCTCAGGCACATCAGCTGCCATCTGCAGTGGAGAGTACATAGTCACATAGAGTGCCAGCTGACGAGCCAAAGTGCTGTTTACGTGTGAGTGGCTGTTAGGATCCACCTTACTCATATCCATCTCAAAGATACCTGGGGTATAGTCCATCGGTCCTCCTTGCAAGCGAGTAAAGGGCAAGACCGTTGTGTGCGACGGTTTATTGCCACCAAACGATTCATACTCCGTACCACGTGCCGACTCATTACCAATGAAATTAGGCCATGTGCGGCAAAGACCCGTAGGACGCACTGCCTCGTGAGCATTCACCATGATGTGGTGCTTGGCTGCTTCGGTGACACAATACAGATAATGGTTAACCATCCACTGACCATAGTGGTGCTCCCCACGTGGGATGATATTCCCCACATAGCCACTCTTCACAGCATTATATCCATATTGGTTCATCAGATTGTAGGCAGCCTCCAGGTGTCGCTCATAGTTACGGACAGAAGCCGAAGTCTCATGGTGCATCATCAGACGCACCCCTTTGGAGTGGGCATAGTCGTTGAGTGCACGGATGTCAAAGTCGGGATAAGGCGTCTGGAAGTCGAACACATAGTCTTTGGAATGACCGAACCAGTCTTCCCAACCAGTGTTCCATCCCTCCACAAGCACTTGGTCGAAACCGTGTTGAGCAGCGAAATCAATGTAACGACGCACATTCTCATTGTTAGCAGGATGTTGTCCGTGAGGTTTTACATGACTATAGTCTGTCTCTCCAAGTTTAACGGAAGGCAGATCAAACGTGTACGACCACTGTTTTCCTCCGCCAATCATTTCCCACCACACGCCAACATACTTCACAGGCTTGATCCACGATGTGTCGGTAATTTTGCAAGGTTCATTCAGATTAAGGATTAGGTTGGATGAAAGGATGCCACAGGCATTGTCAGCTACCATCACAGTTCGCCACGGCGTGTGACAAGGCGACTGCATGTGAGCCATATTACCCTGGGCATCGGGTGTTAGTTGTGTATTGAAGATAAAGCGATTGTCATCAAGATCAAGATGCATGCAAGAATAGTCTATGAGTGCTGCCTCATGAATATTCAAGTAGATACCATCGGCCGTCTTAAGCTGCAGAGCGGTCTGTACGCCCGTAGGTGAGAATAATGTCTGCGAGGCATTGTCACAGATGGCCGACTTCATCAGTCCTCTGATTTCCGATAGTTTCGATTCCGTATAGTCATACTCCTGCGTATCGTAGTCACCCGGAATCCACCAAGCCGTATGATCACCAGTCATAGCAAACTGAGTACGTTCGTCCTTTACCACAAAGTAAACCAGTTTTTCCTGCTGCGGAAACTCATAGCGGAAGCCCACACCATCGTTATAGACGCGAAAACGGATATTCATAAGACGTCCCGTTTCATCTTGCTGCAAACGAACAAGCAACTCATTATAATGATTGCGTATGTTCTTTGTCTCTCCCCATACAGGTTGCCAGGTCTCATCGAAGGTAGAGCGCTCAGTAGCAGCCAGCGTGAAACCATCGAGCAGAGAGTGCTCTTCCGCAAGCTCCAAGCCCAACTTACTGGGAGCCACAACTTCTTTCGAGTTAAAACTCATGGCATACGTTGGCACACCATTACCAGTAAGCGTAAAAGCAACGCTGACCAGTCCATTGGGCGATGTCACCTCAATGTTTTGAGCATGGGAGTTAAACAGTGTGCAACGCGCCATGAGAAATGCAGTAATTAGGAATAATATCTTTGTTTTCATGTTTACTTATTCGTCAATCTTACAATTTTACATCCATGTGCAGGAATGGTGGCAGAGAGTGTTCCGCTGATGTTTCCCTCATCAGCATGTTTCCAGAGGTCACGCATCTTCAACGAGCCACTGATACCCAACTGACTTAAGTTCACGCTGACCGTAGCCGACTGGTCACCGCGGTTGAACAGTCCGACGATATAATCACCGTTGCTCATCGTGCCGTACCATATCTCGTTCTGCTTGTCGTTCAGTTGGTCACTAAGCGGTTTACCTACAAATCCGTCCTTGTTGAGAGCCAACAGTTCCGAGTTGGTATAGAACGACGTGTTGTTACCTATGGTACTCTTCTGATCAGCAATAGACACAGGACCACCAGCCAGTAGCTGTAGTGAGACAGCCGTCTGCTTCTCAGCCTCGGTTGCATATTTGTTCAGTCGAAGGAAGTCACCGTCAAGTATCACCTTGTTACGACCAGCGATGTGCGACCAATAGACAAAACCATCAAACTGGTTCTTGCAGTTAGGCCAGTTTGTATAGGAACGACCCTTGTCGTGAGTGGAAGTATGATTCCATCCGCCGTCCTCTGTATCAGCCACGATGCGAACCATATTACCATAGCGGGCTTCCACTTCCGCATCATTATACATGTGGGGCATGACCAGCGAAGTGAAGATGCCATACTTCTTAGCCGACTGGGCGATGTAAGCCATTGCTCTTCCGTAAGCCTCACGTCCGTAGCCGCGTCCCACCAGTCCTTGTCCACGGTCCTTACCATCCTCATACCACGACAGGAAGTCCATGCGGATGAAGTCCACACCCAAGTCATGATAATGCTTGAAGAAACCATCTATGTACTCCTGAGCGCCTGGTTGCGTGCTGACAACCCACGTAAACCAGAGGTCTTGCGTCGTGGGATTCTGCACAGCAGAGCTACCATTATATATCAGGTTACCGAAGATATAGTCCGTTCCCTCTATCTTTGTATTGCGCGGACCATGAATCCACAAAGGGTTATCATAGACACCCAGGCGCAAACCCTTCGCCTTACACTTTGCGGCCAAGTCCTTCAAGGCCATAGAGCCATAGTGAGTCATATAGCCAGACTCATCCTTTGCCGTCATAGGGATAAAGCCGTCCGTACATATCATGTCGTAGCCATAAGGCTTCAAGTCGGTAGCCACCCATGATATGATCTCATCCCACTGCTGTTCCGTGAGATCCATATCACTATTGGCCACGCCAGCAGCACTCTGTTCGTAGCAGTATTCATACACGCTCCAGTAGAGTGGTGCCTTCACGCCATCATGTATTCCCTCCACCACGGGCAGTTCCGGCAGTTCATACTTAGGAGGATAACGCATCTCCACATCGTCCTTGCACGACGAACACAGCATCGTCATTGCCAAGGCCATTGTCCAAAATATCATTTGTTTCATCTCTATTATTTCTTTTCTACGTGAATGGTATAGTTTTCCAAGTCGAAAGTGATGCTATAGGATCCAGCCTCCGTCACGTGCCATTTATCGTCAGGATTCGTTGTGTAAACGAAGTCGGAAGCCGAAACACCTGCCGACGATATCTCCACATCGCCCGAAGAAGGACGCAGGAACGGGCACGAGAAAGTACCATCAGGCTCAAGACAGGCTTTCATATCGCCCGTATTCAGGTTACCCTCCCACGTAAAGAGGTACTTATTCGACGCATCACGTGTCAGAGGAGTCGGATTATCCATACTCCAACCGTTAGGTGTCGCATCACCGATCATGTAAAGAGTCTCCGATTCCAGCGGATCTTTCTTCACCACGATCTCGCCCAACCACTCTGTGGACATCTGCCAGTGGCGCAAGTCGAAGGTCAGTCGATACTCCCCTGCTTCCGTCACACGCCATTTATTATCGGGATCGCCGGCATGCATCTCAAACTTCTGATTGACCGTAGCAGTCTTGTTAATCTCCGTTCCGTGAATCTCAGGACGGATGAAGGCTGCATCCCAACTGCCAACCGTGAGGCAGAGTTTCATCTCACCCTTGTAAAGAGGTCCTTCCCAGACAAACACCAGAGCATCATCAGCCGTAGGTGTCAGAGGCGTCGGACTATCAATGCTCCAGCCATTAGGCGTCGCATCGCCGACCATATAGAGCGTTGAGGTCTTGATAGGCAGCTCACCCTCTATAATCTTCAGGTCCATCTCGCTATCGCAGGCTGTCATCAGCAGGGCTGCGAATGCCATCAACATATATTTCATAGGTTTCATCGTTATTTCGTTTTATTTCACTATCACTTGTTATATCCAGGATTCTGCACAAGCGCAGGGTTAGCATTCAGAATAGGACGCATGATGGGGAATATCTTCGTATGGTCGTCGGCATCGGGCGTCTTGTCCCACCACGAACCTGAGGTGAACTTGTCGAAGCGAATGAGGTCTATGCGACGACGACTCTCGGCAAAGAACTCACGTCCCCATTCGTCGAGCATTTCCTTCATGTCGAGCGTAGCAGCGCCATCAGGCTGATAGAGCACCGTAGGCAGATTGGCAGCAGGATAGTTGCGGCGACGCACCTTGTTGAGCAGCTTGCCAGCAGCAGTCTTATCGCCAGCACGAAGCTTGCACTCAGCCAGCGAGTAGATAATCTCGGGCAATCGTATCTCCGTATAGTCGCTCTCCATCTGGTGAGCATCATTATCAGTATAGAATGGATACTTGGCAAAATGCCATCCAGAGTTATGATCACCATCGCGCAGCGTGCTGCTGGTAGTCACGAGCCACTTGTTAGGAGCCAGGTCCTGAAACTTACCCACGGCATCGCGGATATAAAGGTCGTAGGGAGACTCCGGAGCCTGCACACGCTTGGTAGCGCCATTATCATCCTTGTATTCCAAATAGCCATAGAGGAACATACCCTCACGCTGACTATTACCCAGGTTGCGATAGAGTTTCATGCGCTCATCGCCCGCATATTTGCGGAAGTGCTCCACGGGCATACCCAACTCATAGGACAACTTTGTGCCGTTAGGCGCATAGCTTGGCGAAGCGGCATACTTCGTATTATGGTCGCCAGCCTTACACTTACTGTCGTTCAGATAGTAGCGGGCACGGGCAGGAACAGTCCACCAGTAGGTATCACCCTGATACTGCCAGTAGCTATAGCCCGGGGCTGCAGGGAAGCCGAAGATCACCTCGTCGCACACATCGTTGTTCCAATCGAAGGCAGCATCCCAGCGATCAGCCACCTCATACTTACCATACTTGCCATCCAGGATATCCTGTGCCACCTGTGCACAGTCCGCATAGCGATCCTCATCGATATAAACCTTCGCATTCAAGTAGAGACGCACCAGCAGAGCAGCAGCACCAGCCTTGGTCCATTGTCCCTGCAGATTGGCTCCACTTCCCAGCTCTGTCTTCTCCGTAAGCAGCGGGAGGCACTCCTTCAGGTCGTTCTCTATGAGTTGGAAGATAACCTTAGGCTCCACCTGTGTCTCCGTGTTCTTCGACACATCATTGTAACTTACAGCCAAGGGCACGTTGCGGAAGCCATCCAACAGGCGCAGGTAGAACCAAGCACGCAGCACACGGCACTGTGCTTTCAGGTTGTTGAACTCCGCCTCCGAGAAGCCGAAGCGCGAAGGCGTCAGTGCGTTCAAGTCTTCAATCACATAGTTACACTGCATGATACCCTGGAAGCAACCATTCCATTCCGTCTGTGCGTCGCCGCCATCCTCCACGTTCCAGTCGTGGTAGTGCAGTCGGCGCCACTTGCCGCCATCATCCCACCAGCCGTCTCGTGTGGGAGTGATCAGCTGGTCGGCTGTCAGTTCGTTGAGCACATGTCTGCTCTGTATGCTCCAGAAGGCATGTTCAAAAGGACGGAACGTAGCACGAATCACGTCGTTCTTGGTGTTATAGTAGTTCTGCACGCCCACCTGGTCATAGAGTTTCTCGTCCAGGTCTGTGCAACTACTAAGTATTGCTGTACAGCATACAGCCACCACCATTTTATATATATAGCTCTTCATCTCTGCTTTCATGTTTTTGTTTCTCATTACTCATTGCGTTAGAAGTCCACTTGCAGTCCTACAATGAACTGGCGTGTTGATGGGAAATAGGTGCGCGAGCCTTGTCCGCCTGGTGTCAGACCGTTAACCTGATAGGTCGAAGGATCCACACCACTGAACTTAGTCAGCGTCAGGATATTCTTCATGGTGCCATAGACGCGCAGTCTGTCCATGAAGCGCCAGTTGCGAGGACTGAACGTATAGCCCAGCGTCATCATGTCGAGTTTCAGATAGTCGCCACGTTCCAGGAAGTAGTCGCACACCACGGGGTTCGCCGATCCAGCTATGCTGTAGTTCTTGGCATAAGCTTTTTGCAAGCGGTTACCCGTGAAGTTGCGCGTGCCATAGTAGAAGTCATGGATATTGAAGATATCATAACCGAAGGCACCACGGAAGAAGAGTGAGAGGTCGAAGTCGCGCCAGCGGAAGTTATGGCTCGACGACATCGTGAACTTAGGCATGCCGTTGCCCACCACCTGGCGGTCTTCATCGCTGGCCTGCGAAGCACGAATGATGTCACCGTCCTTGTCATATACCAGCCACTCGCCATCGGTAGTATGTCCGGCATAGCGCCACATGTAGAAGTTACCCAGCGACTTGCCTTTCTCAATGCGTTGCAGGTTGTAGAAGGGATAGGGATCCTCCGTGCCGCACACGTCGTAATAGTCCTGTCCCACGTACTGAGAGTTGCTGAAGTCCACAAACTCGTTCTTCATCGTTGTACCCACGATGTTCAGGTCATAGGAGAAGTCCTTTGTGTTCACCACCTTCAGGTTCAGGTCGAACTCGAAACCGGTGTTCTTCATCGTGCCCACATTGACGAAGGTCTCATCAAACAGATAGGGCGGAACGCTGACCTTGTAGTTGCCCAGCAAGTCCTGCTGACGACGGCTGAAGTAGTTCAGCGAACCATACAGACGACCATTGAACAGCGAGAAGTCCAGACCCACGTTCCAGTTCTTACCCTTCTCCCACTTCAGGTCGGGGTTCACATTCTTCGATGGTCCCCACACCTGGAAGTACTTACCATTATAATAATAGTAGCCGAAGCCCGTCATGGTGTTCAGTGAGAGGTAGCTGCCGAAGTCCTGATTACCCGTCACACCATAGTCGGCACGCAGTTTCAGGTCGCTTATCCAGCGAATATCCTTCATGAACTTCTCCGACGAGATGCGCCAACCTGCCGATACGGCGGGGAAGTTACCCCACTTATTGTCAGCACCAAACTTAGAAGAACCTTCGTGGCGCAGCGAGGCGGTGAAGAGATAGCGACCGTCGAAGTCGTAGCTCACGCGACCGAAGAAGGCTATCAGCTTAGCGTCGTTCTTGTAACTGCCCATCATCACCTCGCCCTCTTCCTTGGCATATTCGCCAGAGCCCAGGTTGTCGGCACCAAGACCATCGTTGGGAAAATCCTTGTTCTCGGCACTTAGACCCGAGTAGCGCGAGTACTGATAAGAGTAGCCCACCATTCCCTTAAGGTTGTGCAGACCTATGCTGCCACTATAGTTCGTGAGCCATTCCACCACCCTCTGACTCTCCTTGCCATACGAGCGGCTAGCCTCGCCGTCGCGACCGTTGTTGATGGCGATGGTACTTGTCGAGGGACGGAACCACGTATTGTCGTTGCTGTACTGATGGTCAGCAAACATAATCTGAGTAGTCAACCTATGGCGCATCGTCTCGTCGTTGGCGAGCAACGGCAAGAGGTTAAGTCGCACCGTGCCATCCAAGTCCAGCAGACGCGTGTCGGCATGGTCGGTCTCCAGTCGCTGACGCTCCACAGGGTTCGAGCCTACCACCTGTCCCATGAAGTTATAGTAACGTACAGGATTCTCGGGATCCATGAGCGGTGTGGTGGGGTTCGCCTCGATAGCATCCTTGAAGACACTCCAGTCGGCATTGTCGCGGTCTATGATGCGCGGTGCGACATTGGCGGTTAAGGTAAACAGTCCATTCTTTGTTGTATGCATGATTGATGCGCGTGCGCCATATTCCTCGCGCTTAGAGCGCAGGTCTATGCCGTGGGCATTGCGATAGTCGGCACTGATGCGGTAGTTGCTCTTGTCGTTGCCTCCGCTCAGGGTGAGTGTATGCTGTACGGTAGCGCCCGTGCGGCTCACGGCATCGAGCCAGTCCACATTGCCTCCCAGGTCCACACCGGTGTCGCCCCATCCTAAGCGCACGGCGCGATAGTCCTGGGCATCCATCATCTTCAGCTCCTTTTTGATCACGTCCCACGACATCATCGTTGAGTAGGAGGTGTGCATATTGCCGTCCTTACTGCCCTTCTTCGTAGTGACCACGATGACACCATTGCTACCGCGCGTACCATAGATAGCTGAGGCGGCACCGTCTTTCAGAATATCGAAAGAGGCTATATCGTTAGGATTAAGGTTGGTAAGATTGCCACCGGGCACACCGTCGATGACAATCAGCGGGCCCAAGCCAGCCGAACGCGAGCTGACACCGCGTATCTGTATGCTGGCCTGGTTGTTTGGATCGCCGGCACCTGTGTTGGTGATGCTGACGCCCGCTACCTTACCCTGAATCATCATCGAGGGATCCAGCGAACTCACTGTCAGGAAGTCTTTCTCGCCTACGTGCGACACGGCCGATGTCAGTTCTTTCTTGTCCATCGTTCCGTAGCCCACCACCACTACTTCGTTAAGCACCTTGTTGTCTTCCGTCATCGTAATGGTGAGCTGTGTCTGTCCGTTGACTGCCACCTCTCGGGTCTCGTAGCCCAGGTAACTAACCACCAGCGTGGCCTTTGCAGGAACATTCATCACGAAGCGACCGTCCAGATCGGTGATGGCACCCGTAGCCCCTTTCTTTCCTTTCTGAACCACAGACGCGCCTATGATGGCGTCGCCCGAGGCATCTTTCACCAAGCCTTGCACGCGTACCTCTTGTGCAAGTAGTCCTAAAGGCATGAGCAGCAGGATTAACATGCTGGCCACCCATCGGAAGGATCGTTGTCTTTGTTGTCTAATTCTCATGATAATCATCAGATTGTTTTTGATGTTATTGTTTCGTTTTTAGGATTTCGATGGCAAAGGTAGTGCATTACCCATGAAGTTATATCACATAGTAATGGCTTAGTAAATATATCAGATCCACATAGACATAAATCAATTTGATAATCAGTAAGTTATAAAAGATATTAAAATCCTCATAGTAAACACCTCCGTTTCCCGTTGTTTTGTTATTTTTGCAACATAATTACTAAACTATATAACTTCGCATGGTCAGAATCATTCTATTACTAACCCTCGTCATGCTGTCTTCCGCAGTGAAGGCAGACAACCAGCAGCTCTATGAGGAACTGGATGCCACGATAGCGAAACGTGGACAATACATAGAGGCAAAGGAGAACCAGATTGCCTTTTTGAAGAAGAAACTGCGCACGGAGCGCGATAGCAGCGCCATGCTGAAGGTGGTGGAAGACCTCTACAGCGAGTATCACGTCTATCAGTTTGACTCGGCCATGGTCTATGCTAACCGCGGACTGACACTGAGCCAGCGACTGGGCAATCGTTACTATACCGACCTGTTCACGGTCTATGTGGCTCAGATCATGGCTATTGGCGGACTCTATAGCGAGGCAATGGCCTATCTCGACAACTTCAAGCCTGCCGAGGCCGACGAGCGGTTGCTCTTCAAATACTATTTCACCTACTTTAATATCTATGCCTATTGGAGCGACTATTGCGGCGATACAACCTTCACGCCCCACTACCGGCAGAAGGCCAACGAATACTTGCGTGAGGCTATGCAGCACGCTAATCCGCAAGACCCCGACTACCAATACTACAAGGGCGAACAGATGGTGTATGTGACTGCCAACAGCAAACAGGCTCGCGAGCACTATCTGCGCATCCTCGACACCACCGAGGAAACATCGCGCATCTATGCGATGTCGGCCTTTGCCTTGGCTGGCAACTATAAGGTGGACAACCAGATGGAGAAGTACGAGGAGTATCTCATACGCTCGGCCTTGAGCGACCTGAAGTGCTGCACCAAGGAGAACATGTCCATGCAGGTGTTGGCAGAATATCTGTTCAGCCTCAGCGACCAGCATATCGAACGGGCGGAGCGCTACATCAACGTGTCGATGGAGGATGCCAAGTTCTACAACAACCGTCTGCGCATACTGGAGATTTCACGCACGCTGCCGCAGATCATGCTGCGCTATCAGGAGACGGTGAAGACGCAGAATCGCGCCTTGCGCTACTCTCTGCTCTTCATCTCGCTACTGGTCGTTGCCATGTTGTGGGCCATCTGGCTCATCTATCGCAAGAACCGCCTGCTGGCGTTAGGACGTAGGGAACTGGCGGATAGCAACATGCAGCTGACTGAGGCCAACCGCCAGTTGGCTGTTTCCAACGAGCAGCAGGGCATTCTGAACCAGAAATTGGTGGACACCAACAAGCGTCGCGAGGGACTGGCGTCCATCTATATAGACCTCTGTGCGCAGTATATTGACAAGCTCAACAAGTACCAGACGCTGGTGAAGCGCAAGATCAAGGCGAACCAGGCGCAGGAGCTCTTGCAGACCATCTCCTCTACGCGTATCTCCGAGGAGGATGCTGCCACGTTCCTCACCCGTTTCGACAAGGCCTTCCTGGAGCTCTACCCCACCTTCATCGACGAGTTCAACGAACTGCTACTGCCCGAGGGGCGCATCCTGCAGAAGACGCCAGGCACGCTGACCACCGAGTTGCGCACCTTTGCGCTCATCCGCCTGGGTGTGAAGAAGACCACCGACATCGCCGACCTGCTCTTCCTTTCCTCGCAGACCATCTACAACTGCCGTTCTCTGGTGAAGAACAAGGCCATCAACAAGGACACTTTCGACGACGATGTACTACAACTGTGCACCGTGATTAAATAAAGGATAAGTTAAGAGGAACGATTATGAGTAAGATTACAAAAGAACAATATGAGTTTGCATTGGCACGAATTGAGGAGCTATTGCCAATTGTTGACGACAACACACCAGCCAACGACCGCAATGCCGTAGAGCTAACAATGATGTCAAACATAGTCATAGATTATGAAAAGGAGCATTTCCCCATCAACAAGCCAACAGTTGCACAACTGATTGAGTTATCGCTTGAAGAAAAGCAGATGAGTCAGAAACAGTTAGCAATTGAAATTGGTGTCAGTCCTTCTCGCATCAACGACTATGTCTCTGGCCGAGCAGAACCTACATTAAAGATTGCTCGCCTTCTTTGCTCCACACTTGGCATTACGCCTGCAGCTATGTTGGGCTGCTAATAACATAAAACAATGCCGCTACCCGTTCTGCAGGTAGCGGCATTGTTTTTTATAACGATAGCGTGGGATTAGTAATCCCATTCATCGTCGAAGTCGAAGAAGCGGGATCCGAAATCGTCTGACGTTGTAATCTCGTCTTCCACTTCAATACTAAGTGTTGCATTCGATGCTTCCATCAGGTGAGAGGTCATCTTAACCTTTACGACCTCCAACTCAGGTTTCATATATATCTTTTTCATGTTATTATCGTTTTATTGTTCTTTATGTAACCGCCTTCGGCGGAAATTATTCAAAATTTAATTCAAAATTTATCAGGATATAAAAAAATAAATCTATGGAATTTTGAATCTGATTCTGAAAAAAATTCCCTGCGAAGCAGGCCACACTCTATTCGTGAGCCAACAAGCGCCTAGTGGGGAGGTTGATCTGATGCAGAAAGAAATTGCCAATATTGGCAGAAATTTAATGCAGAATCAAATTATATTATTGTGGCAACACCTGTTTTTTAGGCTTGAAAAGCCGATGTTTTTTCTTTTTGATGTTTGCAATAACGAAGTTATGTGGTAAGTGGCATGAGATTGGCGTAAGAACTTGTTATTAAAGACAAGCCCATGCCATTTATCACAAGAGCTCTACAGGAGCTGCAAACATCAAAAAGTGTATTTCTTGTTTTTTTCATTGATAGAAAAAAGGCAACTTTAAATTTTGGCCATTATTTTTTAAATTTTGGCCAAAATTCAATTAATTCTGGCCAAAATTCATAATAGCAACAAAGAGCCGCTACCCTCTCTGTGAAAGGATAGCGGCTCATAGCTATTCGGACTGCAGACTTAGATATCTTCCTCCTCTTCGTCTGCCCACACGTCGTGGCGACGAGAGAGGTTTCCACTTGTATCTTCTGTAGAACCCGAGAAGTCGTCCTGCTGAGGATTCTCGCCAGAGGTGTTCAGTGGTGAGCCTGCCAGGATCTGGGTGTTTCGGATGGTTATCACCTTCATTGAAGGCATCATATATATCTTTTTCATATCTTCTTTCGTTTTATTGTTCTTATATGGCCGCCTTTGGCGGGAAATTCTTCAAAATCTAATTCAAAATTCTACAGAATAATTATTTTTTCTTTTGAACAATTTTGTTTCTAATTCTGAGAAATCTCCCTGCGAAGCAGGCTCCTTTACTTTACAAATACCTTTTTACCATTCACGATATAGAGTCCCTTCGTAGGTGTAACCACGCGACGACCACTAAGGTCATACACAACTCCCTCGCCTTTGGAGAGAACTGGGGTGAGGTTCTCAATTCCCGTAGCCTCATCATCCAGTGCGATGAACGCACGAGCACCAGCTACAGCCGTTGCAGGCAGGTAAGCAGAGTTGGCACGAACAGTAAAGTCGTTAGTATTCTTATAGAAGCCCAGACCATTAGCACCCTGCTTCAGAACAAACACTGTTCCTGCAATCTTCACGGTCTCAGCAGTAACACCCTTCAGGATGTTTGTCACAGCGTCTGCGCTTGCTGCCACAGGAACGTTAGCAGTAGTACCGCTAACCAGCAATCCTGTGTTTGCAGGCACCTTACCCGTCACCTTATTGAACTTCACAGCATCACCCACCTTAGTAGCCGTATAAGCAGTCAGTTCAGTTACACCAGTAAAGTCAAGAGCGTATTCAGAGCAGTAGGTTGCCCAGCCAGCGGCAGAAACCGTGATTACATCTGCTAACTTCGTACAATAGTTACCATAAGAATTTGAAGCAGCAATATGTTTATAAAATTTAGGAACAAAAGCTAAATTTGTATTGATATAACCACGGAAATCTTGATCATTATATATACTCAAATATCTTTCAGTAGATTCATCATTTGTCACTAAGTAGCCACCTGTATTAATGACCCAAGCTTTTCTATTACCGGTACCAACCCGGATATTGTTATTAGAACCAGAACTGGCCGTTGTGCTGCAATATAACCAAGTTGTCGTAGAGCCATTTGGATAGAAAGTATAGCCAACGGTAGAATTGCCAGAGACATTCCATTTGATATTATCCGCAACAGCAGAAGTAATCTGTCCTGCTGAAACTGTAATTGCACTTGTAGCAGGAGCATCTGTGGTTCCATTATCATTGGTCATCGCAGAATTTCCATTAGAGAATACAAATACATCCGAAGCTGTCATACTTGCAAGCGGTGTTTCCGTCCAACTTTCAGGTGTAGAACCAACAACTTCAGCAATTACAGCATAATATGTAACATCAGCTGTGCTAGTAGCTGAACTTACCATAGCAGGAGCATCATCCTGTGGAGTTATAATCTCAACTTCCGACCATCCCCTAAACACATAGCCTGCAGGTACAGAAGCAGGAGCTGCGAAATCAAGTGCCGTATTCTCTTCTACATTTTCTGTTTTAACGATTACGCCATTCACACTCCATTTAATTTCATGGGTAACCACAGCCTCGAAGTTTGCAGTAACTGTCGCATCAGCAGTTCCCATGGTTACCGTTGTTGGATTGCTTGATGTGCTACTTAGAGAAGCGCCTGTACCTGAGATGCTCCAACCCGTAAACTTATATCCATCATTGGGAGATGCCGTTGCTGTCGCTGTTGCACCCTCGAGTATAGTTGTGGCGTCCAGATCTACGGTTCCACCAGCCACGGGGGCTGCTACAGAAGACAACGTGTGTGTAGGAATTGCTTCAAAGTTAATTCTAATAGTACAATCACTAGAAGCCGTTACAGAGAAAGTATTATCCCCATTGTTTGTAACTGTAGCTGTTCCACTTGTCACTGTATATCCCTCATCTCCAGCTTTTACACGATAGCCTGATTTTGGCGTCGCAGTAATTGTTGTCGTACCAGACACTGTACCCATAGTTTCGTCATTAGAAACGGCCGTGATTGTATAGGAGGCTGCTGTATATGTAACTGTAATTGCTGTTATACGCGCTTGGCTTCCCAATGTTTGCTCCCATGAATTTGTAGACAAACCTGTATATGATGTTGCGAGTCCACCAGTATAAGAGCCGGAAAAAGAAAATGAGATAGCGGTAATAGTATTTGAGGAAGAAATAGTAATCTTACTATCCTTATAACAACGAATTTGCGAGGTGCCAAACCCTTTATCACACGTGAATGTAACTCCATCAACAGTTGCAGAGATTGCGCTACCACTTCCTGACGTACCCTGTCCAGAGAAATTAGAAGTAGTAAAAGACGCATCATCCGCCCACGCATTCCCCCACGTGACGAGCGCGCATAGTAAGAACATTGTTTTGAGTAAAAATGTCTTTTTCATAATGATTTATATTTTAAAATTTGGTATATACGATTGTAGTTTATAGGCTTCTTAGTCAATATCATCATAGACTTTGCAAAGATAGAAATTATTATCGATACTGCCAAAGAAAATGAGACAAAAGAATAAATAACGAAATAATATCCGAAAAAGGCCACAAAAAAATAGCCAGGACTTGTTTCCGAGTTCTGCTTACAGATTGTTGTGAAGAAAAAAAACAAGAAAAAACTCTTTCCGATGTTTGTCGCTCTTGCAGAGCTCTTGTGCTAAGTGCCATGTCTTGGCCTTTAAGAGCAAGCTCTTACGTCCAAGTCATAACCCTTACCACATAACTTCGTTATTACAAACATCGAAAAGCAAAAACATCGCCCTTCGGGCTAAAAAACAAGCCCCCTCTTCGTTCCCCGAGGGAAACACTATAGACAGCAAACTATAGAAGCCCCCTCGGGGGCAGTAGGAGGGGCTTATTTTTTAAGCTTCGACAGAAGCGGGGTTTTTGCTCACTCAGTATGTGGTGTCTCTGCAAGAGACCAAGTTGAAAGGTAGATATTTTTATCTGGGTGCTCGCACCCAAGGAAAAATAGGTATCTTTCTGCTTGTAAGGACTGTAAGTCCGACACATACTGACGTGAGAGTATTTATTGTTTTTTTTATATCCAAACAAAAAACCCCTCCTTTTGGGAGGGGCTATAGGTGGTTCTTTTATTTTATCCAAAGAATTCTCCGTCGCCTTGCTGATCGTAGCTGCTACCGTCGAAACAGTGGGTGCAGACTTGATTCTTGGGCAGACCGATAGAGGCTACAAGGTCTTCGAGGGTAGCAAACTTCACTGAGGTGAGCCCCAGACGACGAGCTATCTCGTTGACCATACGCTTATACTCTGGTGAGTCGGTACGGGCATAACGCTCCAAGTGTGGTTCATCCTCGCCCTCAAAGTCGCGAATAATCTGACGCGTGATGAGCTCCATGTCGCTCTTCGAAGAGGTGAAACCTATGAAAGGACAACCATAGACCAATGGAGGACAAGAAATGCGCACGTGCACTTCCTTGGCACCATTCTCGAAGAACTCACGCACATTGTCGCGCAGCTGGGTGCCACGAACAATAGAGTCATCGCAGAACACGATGCGCTGGTCCTTCAGGATATTCTGATTGGGGATGAGTTTCATCTTTGCCACCAGGTTACGACGAGCCTGGTTGTTGGGGGTAAAGGAGCGTGGCCATGTGGGAGTGTACTTCAGTACGGCACGCTTATAGGGAATCTTAGCACCGTCGGCATAGCCCAAAGCCATACCAACACCCGAGTCGGGGATACCACAAACGAGGTCGGCCTCTACGTTGTCCTTCTCACCCATGCACTTACCATTGCGCTCGCGCACCTCTTCCACGTTGATGCCCTCATAGCAAGAAGCGGGGAAGCCATAGTAAACCCACAGGAACGAGCATATCTGGCAACGCTTGAAAGCAGGCTGCAGCACCTCTACAGAGTCGCTCTTCACCTTGACAATCTCGCCAGGACCAATGTCGCGCAGGGTCTTGAAGCCCAGGTTGGGGAAACTGGTGGTCTCACTCGACACGGCATAGGCGCCTTCCTTGTGACCTATGACGATAGGCGTGCGACCCAGGAAATCACGTGCGGCAATGATGCCGTCTTCGGTAAGAATGACCATGGAACACGAACCTTTGATCTTGCGATAGACCAGGTTGATGCCATCAACAAACGTGTTGCCCATATTGATGAGCAGTGCCACGAGCTCCGTCTGGTTAAGGTTGTTGGCGCTCTGCTCGCTGAGATGCATGCGCTGCGCCAAGAGCTCGTCGGCTATCTCGCGCAGGTTGTTGATCTTCGCTACCGTCACCACGGCATAGCGCCCCAAGTGGGAGTTGATGATGATTGGCTGAGGGTCGGTGTCGCTGATCACGCCAATGCCCTGATTGCCTGAGAAATCGTCGAGCTCGTCTTCGAACTTCGAACGGAAATAATCGCGTTCCAGAGAGTGGATGCTACGTGTGAAACCTTTTTCATCGTCGTAGGTTACCAAACCTGCACGTCGTGTACCAAGATGTGAATTGTAGTCGGTTCCGTAAAACAAATCGTTTACGCAACTCTTCGTAGAGATTGTGCCAAAAAAGCCGCCCATAGTTGTTATCGCTGTGTTGATTAAAAATCGGGTGCAAAATTACAAAAATCTCGCTGAATGAGCAACTTTTCAGCGAGATTTTTTGTATACATATCTTAAAAGAAAATAATAAAGTGTGCCTACAAAGACTCCTGCAATGGCATCGATGGCGTAATGTGCCAAGATGTAGAAAGTGCCAAAGAACATGAGTATGGCTAAGGGCAGGAGGCTGAAGAACAACCTGCGGCTGCGTGCCTGCCAAGCCAACCATAACAGTACGGTGGTGACACCCACATGACTACTGGGAAATGCTGCCGTGGGACGCTCGCCTGCATCGTGCGAGATGATGGTGAGCTGATGGAACAGACCGTCTTGCCAACCGGGAATGGGCAAGCAGTCGGTATTGTTCTCGAAGTAATGGCCTATGTTGGGGAAGATACCTTGTGCTATCTGATCCACACCTACGGCGCAATAGTAGAACTGAGGACCTGCCACGGGAAGGAAGATAAACACCAGATAGAACAGGTAGAAGCTGCCCAACATGATGAAGGCCATGCGCTCGAAGTCGGCATAGCGTTTGAAGAGATAATAGATCATCACGGCTACCATGATGACATAATAGCTCTCGTAGCCCAGCTTCACCAGCTCGCTGACTAAAGGCTCAGGGAACTTCTGGGAGAAAAGCAGGGCGGGCTGACAGCCGAAAAGGGACTGTTCCCACTGTGCAAAGATGTGGTCGAGGTTGGGGAGCACTCGGTTCAACTCGTAGGTGTCGGGGTACCAGAGCCCCAGCAACGACAACTGTACCACGGCGCGCAGGAACATGGTGAGGCGACAGGGAAGCAGTTGATAGAATCCCCAGAGGCCGAAGATCCACACCAGCGTCTCGCCACGCACGGCGAGCATAGAAGCCCAGTGCAGTTCGTGGCTACGCGAGTAGAACAGCATCAGTAAGAAAGTGAACACGAGATAGACGATAATCAGCCATTCGAAGGTCAGGAGACCCTGGCGAGGCTGTTCGTCACGAGCAATGAGTTGTTTTAAATCCATCCGTTATCTTGATACCATTTCACGGTGAGGGGCACTCCCCTCTCCAAAGTGTATTGAGGGTCGTAGCCCAGCTCTCGGCGGGCAGGCCCGATGTCGCAGCGCCAGTTGCGCTGTTTCAGTATGTGATATTTATCATTGTTGAGGGCAGTGATCTTGCCACGCAGGTGGCCTATCTTGTCGCCAAACCAGGTGACTACGCGCAATACCCACACGGGTGCGGTAACGCGAATCCACCATGGGTTGCCCAGTTCTTTTCGAATAAGGTCGGAGAAGGTGGACGACTGATACACCTCGCCATCGCTGAGGAAATACTTGTGTCCTACCTGTCCGTGGTCTAATGCTAGGAAGACGGCCTGCACCACGTCGAGCACATAGACAAAGGTGATGTCCTGACGGGTGTAGCCCACAGCGAAGTCGCTATGCTGCTTGATACTCTGCACCATGAGGAAATAGTCGCGCTCGCGAGGTCCATAGACGCCCGTGGGGCGGAGAACAATGAAGGGGAACGGCTCACCTGCTGCATCCAAGCTATCCAGCCAGCGCTCGGCCTCGAGCTTACTCTTGCCATAGGCGGTGTTGGGCTGTGGTGTGTCGGTATCCAGGATCTCCGTGTAGGGCTGCTGCTCACGAATGGCACCGAAGATGCTGAGCGAACTCAGATAGACGAAGCGCTTGAGTGGCATCTTCAACGCCATCAGCGCACGCACCAGATTCTTGGTTCCCTCGGTGTTCACACGGAAGAAATCCTCGGTGTTCAGACACTTCGTCACACCTGCGGCATGCACCACATAGTCGAACTGGTGCTGCGACAGCTGAGCCTCCAACTTCGTCTGGCTCGAGAGGTCGAGCTCGATGAAGTTCAAGCCCACGATGTTGAGGAAGTCGCGCTTGCTGCTGCCACGCATTGCTGCCCAGGTGTCAAAGCCCCGGCGCACAGCTTCTTCGCAGATGAAAGAGCCAATAAAACCACTGGCTCCAGTGATGAGTATCTTCATAAACTTCGAAATTTGGGTGCAAAGGTAGTGATTATTAATAATAAATTCGTATTTTTGCAGCAAAAAGTGACGCTATGAGACTCTTCTTATATATTAATATGGTGACGGCGATGCTCTTCGCACAGAGCTGCACAGCACAATGCAATGACTTCACGATAGAGGAAATCAACGACTCGATATGGCACGTGATGCAGGGAAAATCGTATCACGAGAACCCGCACATCAAGCGCTCGGACCTGCGCTACATCAGAGTGTTGCACTGGGACTACGACGGAAAGACGCACCACGGCGAGATGGTGTGCAACAAGAAGATAGCCGAGGATCTTATCGACATCTTCCGTGAACTCTACAAGGCTCACTACCCCATAGAGCGCATGGTGCTATCAGACAATTATGATGCTAACGACGAACGACAGATGCGCGACAATAACTCGTCGTGCTTCTGCTATCGTGTCATCGCCAACTCGAAGACGCTATCAAAACATGCTATGGGAATGGCTGTAGATCTGAATACGCTCTACAACCCTTATTATAGAAAGTTTCCCAATGGAAAGGTTGTGATTCAACCCACCACTGGGAAACCATATTGTGACCGCACGAAGAAGTTCCGCTACAAGATTGAGAGGAACGACTTGGCTTGTCGTCTGTTTAAGAAACACGGTTTTACATGGGGCGGAGACTGGAAGAGTCACAAGGACTACCAGCACTTCGAGAAGTAAAAGCCTTCCCCCTATTTACACTCTCCCTTACCATAGCACCACTGGAAGGCGGCGCTGTCGTAATCGAAGATTTCTTCTTCACGGAAGAAGCGACGCAACTCGATGGCGGCATTCTCTACAGAGTCGCTGGCATGAACGATGTTCTGCTGGTTGCTGATGGAGTAGTCGCCACGAATGGTACCTGGTGCGGCTTCGCGACCATTGGTAGGACCAGCCATAGCACGAACAACCTTCACAGCCTCAACGCCGGAAAGGGCAAGGGCTATGACGGGTGATGCCTGCATGGAGGCTGCCAGTCCAGGAAAGAAAGGTTTATCGACTAAGTGTGCATAATGCTCGCGCAGAATCTCGTCGCTGAGCTGCATCATCTTCATACCAGAAATGCGCAGACCCTTACGCTCGAAACGAGTAACGACTTCACCAATCAGCTGACGCTGCACGCAGCCTGGTTTCAATAACACAAGTGTTGTTTCCATTATTCTAGGTTTTTAGTTAAATATAGAAAGTTACCCCAACCCCTCCTACGAGGGGTCGGGGGCTTTTATCTTACTTAGGCTGCTTACCAATGTATGCCAGGATACCACCATCTACATAGAGCACGTGGCCATTGACAGCATCAGAAGCATGAGAAGCCAGGAACACAGCGGGGCCACCCAACTCTGAAGGATCGAGCCAGCGACCTGCGGGAGTCTTGGCGCAGATGAATGAATCGAAAGGATGACGGCTGCCATCGGCCTGATGCTCGCGCAGAGGAGCGGTCTGAGGTGTAGCGATATAGCCCGGGCCAATGCCGTTGCACTGGATATTGTACTCGCCATACTCTGAACAGATGTTGCGGGTGAGCATCTTCAAGCCGCCCTTGGCTGCTGCATAGGCAGAAACGGTCTCACGACCCAGCTCACTCATCATAGAGCAGATGTTGATAATCTTACCCTCGCGACGTTCCATCATCTCAGGAATAACAGCTGAAGAGCAAATGAATGGACCTACGAGGTCGATATCGATAACCTGCTGGAACTCGGCACGTTTCATCTCGTGCATGGGGATGCGCTTGATGATACCGGCATTGTTGACCAGAATGTCAATCTGACCAACTTCCTGGTGGATCTTCTCAACGAGTGCCTTTACTGCATCCTCGTTGGTAACATCGCACACGTAGCCCTTCACGTTCTCAATGCCAGCCTCCTTATAATTAGCCAGTCCGCGCTCCAGAGCAGCCTCGTTGATGTCGTTGAAGATGATAGTTTTAGCACCTGCGGCAACGAAAGCCTTAGCGATGTTGAAACCAATACCATAGCTTGCACCAGTGATCCAAGCATTTTTACCCTCTAATGAAAAAATGTTAGCCATAATTAGTTTTATTAATAAAGTACTTGTTTTCGATGGGCAAAGATACAAATTAATTCCCAACTAGAAACACAATTAATACGTTTCTTTAGAAAAAGTTACTTAAAAAAGCTAATTTTTGGTCGGCAGTGCAAAATAATTCATAATTCATCGTGCTATATTCATATTTATTTCCTAACTTTGCACGACTTTTTAAGTTGGATTACACATTATTAATAATAAAGAGAAAGAAAACGAATGGATAAAGTAAGCTACGCCCTGGGACTGGGCATCGGACAGCAGTTGGCACAGATGGGTGCTGACGACCTGAACGTAGATGACTTCGCACAGTCAATCAAAGACGTGCTGGCAGGTAACGAACTGAAGGTTTCGCACCGCGAGGCACAGCAGATTGTGCAGGAATACTTCGCAAAGAAAGAAGAGAAGATGAACGCCGAGCGTGCCGAGAAGGGCAAGGCTGCCAAGGCTGAAGGCGAGAAATATCTGGCAGAGAATGCCAAGAAAGAGGGCGTTATCACACTGCCCAGCGGACTGCAGTACCAAGTACTGAAGGAAGGTAACGGCAAGAAGCCTTCTGCCAAGGACTCTGTGAAGTGCCACTACGAGGGCTTCCTCATCGATGGTACCGTATTCGACTCAAGCGTACAGCGCGGTGAGCCCGCTACCTTCGGACTGCAGCAGGTGATTGCTGGATGGACCGAGGGACTGCAGCTGATGCAGGAGGGTGCTAAGTACCGCTTCTTCATCCCCTATCGTCTGGCCTACGGCGAGGGTGGTGCAGGTGCTATGATTCCTCCCTTCGCAACACTGATCTTCGATGTTGAGCTCATCGAGGTGGTCTAAGGGCAGCATGTTAAAGCGATAAAGAAAAAAACGTAATAACAATAATTTAAAACGAAAATGAAAAAATTATCATTCGTGGCCGCTATGGCCATTGCAGCTGTTGCACTGGTATCATGCAACGGCGGCGCACCTAAAGCAAGTCTGAAAAGTGATATCGACACACTGACCTATGCTATCGGTGTAGCAAACTCTCCCTACATGAAGCAGATGATTCAGGACTCTGCCTACACTGCTGAGTTCATCAAGGGTATCAAGGATGGTGCCAACGCTGGCGACGACAAGAAGAAGGCTGCTTACTTCGCAGGTCTTCAGGTTGGCCAGGAGATTGGAAGCCGCTGGAAGAAGGGTCTGAACGATCAGATCTTCGGCGCCGACACTACCAAGACTATCTCTATGCGTAACCTGCTGGCTGGTTTGATCAGCGGCATCAACGGTAACGCAACCATGACTCCTGAGGAGGCTGGCGAGACTGCACAGCGCCTGATGGAGCAGATTCAGAAGGCACAGCAGGAAAAGGCTAAGGCTGATGGCGAGGCTTTCCTGGCTGAGAACGCAAAGAAAGAGGGCGTAAAGGTAACTGAGAGCGGCCTGCAGTACAAGGTGCTGAAGGAAGGTAAGGGTGCTATCCCCAACGACTCTTCTATCGTACGCGTAAAATATCGTGGTACTCTGGTTGACGGTACCGAGTTCGACTCTTCAAGCAAGTATGGCGACGAGCCCGCTACATTCCGTGCCAACCAGGTTATCAAGGGTTGGACTGAGGCTCTGACTATGATGCCTGTTGGTTCTAAGTGGGAGCTCTACATCCCTTATCAGCTGGCTTACGGCGAACAGGGTTCACGCGGCATCCGCCCCTACTCTGCTCTGATCTTCACTGTTGAGTTGGTAGAGATTAAAGACGCTGAGTAATCATGAAGAAATCACTCATCATTGCACTCGCCATCATGGCGGGTGCTTTCTGTTCTACCGCACAGGCAGGAAAGAAGAAGGATAAGAAAAAGAAGCAGGAGACAACTGAATGTTGCGCGGCTCCTGTGAAGTTGGTGAACGGTAACGACACTCTGAGTTATGCCGCTGGTCAGATGATGACTAACGGTCTGATTAGCTACCTGAAGAACCAGTTTGACGTAGATACTGCCCAGATGGCTGACTTCGTACGTGGATTCAACGAGGTGGTAAACGCTGCTGAGACACCTGCGGCTAAAGCACGCATGGCTGGTATGCAGATTGCTAACCAACTGAAGCAGCAGATGTTGCCCGGCATCATGAAGGAATTCACCGATACACCTGATACGATCGTTAAGGAGGTATTGTTCCGCGGCTTCACCGATGCACTGCTGAACGACACCACCGTGAAGCTGGCTAAGCCTGCTGATGAGCTGTTCCGCGACTTGCAGCAGAAGAACAAGGATGCTAAAGCCGAGAAACTGACTGCCGAGGGACGCAGATTTCTGGAGGAGAACAAGCTGAAAGAGGGTGTCATCACCACTGAAAGTGGACTGCAGTACAAGATATTGGTTCGCGGCGAAGGTGAGGTTCCCCAGAAGAGCGACAAGGTGAAGGTACACTATGAAGGTCGTCTGATTGACGGTACCGTATTCGATGCTTCATCAAAGCACGGCACAGAACCAGCTACCTTCCGCGCCGATCAGGTTATCAAAGGATGGACTGAGGCCCTGACCATGATGCCTGTTGGTTCAAAGTGGCAGCTGTATATTCCTCAGAACCTTGCTTATGGCGAGCGTCAGGCCGGACAGATTCCTCCCTACTCTACGCTGATATTCGACGTAGAACTGGTTGGTATTGAGAAGTAAACAGACGAAAGATAGTCCTCTCTGACCTTTGATTTTTGTCATTCGCATGTAGTTTTTGTCTTTTTCAGAACTTTGCACATTCTACATTTCGCAGAATAGATGAATTAAACTATCTTTGCATGCAAATAGAGAAAGAGCAAAAACAACTACGAATAGATATAAATGGTTTAGAACCGAAGAGGTAAGAGAAGTCGACAGGAAACACGAAGAAACGATGACCCAAAGCCCACAAAAAGGCAAGTAGGTTATCGTTTCTTCGTGTTAGTAGGTTTTCTCTTTTTCATAAAATAATTAGCAAAAAACTTGCATTTATCAATTCTTTTACTTACTTTTGCTTTCAAATTGCTAATTAATTGGTAAGAGAATGGAAAAAATAGACAACCTGGACAAGAAAATATTGAGCATCTTGTCAAAAAACGCACGTATCCCATTCAAAGACGTTGCTGCAGAATGTGGCGTATCAAGAGCTGCTATCCACCAGCGTGTGCAGCGTCTCGTTGACAATGACGTCATCACGGGTAGCGGTTTCGACGTAAACCCCAAGTCACTGGGTTACAAAACCTGTACCTATGTGGGCATCAATCTGGAAAAAGGTTCTATGTACAAGGACGTTGTGAAGCGCCTGGAACTGATTCCTGAGGTCGTAGAGAGTCACTTCACAACAGGTCCATACACCATGATGGTGAAGCTCTATGCACGTGATAACGAACAATTGATGAACCTACTTAACGGACAGTTACAGGAGATTCCTGGTGTAGTAGCCACAGAGACTCTTATCTCACTGGAGCAAAGCATCAAGCGAGAGATACCTGTACATTTTGAAGACGAAGTAGAATGAACACATTCGACCTTAAATCACAAACGGCCGATGCATACAGCCAATTACACGCTGCCAAGAATCGACCGGTTATTGGTATTACTGGAAACTACAACGAACTAACTTGCAAACTGGCAGAAGGCTACTACAAACAGATTGTGGAAGCCGGGGGTACGCCTGTTATCATACCTCCCGTCAGCGACAAGGCTTCTATCCTGAGCACGTTGGATCGCATCGATGCACTCCTGCTAAGCGGTGGTGCAGACTACAACCCGCTCTATGCTGGTGAGGAACCTTGTGCAAAGTTGGGCGGCATTAACGCTGAACGCGACCTGCCTGAACTGCTTATCGCACAGCTGGCCTACAATCGTCAGATGCCTATTCTTGGTATCTGCCGTGGCATCCAGACTCTGGCTATGGCATTGGGCGGACATGTGAAGCAGGATATTTCAGACATACAAGCTATCAAGCATTCACAGGATGCAGACCGCTCACAGGCTACTCACAGCGTAAGCATCGCCATCGATTCCACATTATATAATATATATAAAGAGGAAACGCTCTTTGTAAACTCTTTCCACCATCAGGCTGTAGATGAACCTGGTGCACACTTCCGCACCGTGGCAAAGTCGGCGGATGGTATGATCGAAGCAATTGAAAGCACGGAGTTCAAGTCGGTGATAGGTGTACAATGGCACCCGGAGTGTCTTGGTGAGGACGGACTGCCACTATTCCAGTGGCTAGTAAACGAAGCTGCCATCTACCAGAACACGCAGAAGACGCACGATCGTATCCTGACACTCGACACGCATTGCGACACTCCTATGTTCTTTTCACAGGACATCCACTTCGAAACGCGCGACAAGCGCATCCTCGTAGATTTACCGAAGATGACCGAGGGGCGGTTGGATGCAACTATCATGGTGGCATATATTCCCCAGAAAGGCTTGGAGACAAGTCCTAAGGGCTATGCTGACGGCATCTTCGACCAGATAGAACGCATCGCCAACGAGAACAGCGCCGTGCTAAGTATTGCCCGTACGCCAGCTGATTTGTTAGCAAACAAGATGGCTGGACGCAAGTCTATCATGCTGGGCATTGAGAACGGACATGCCATAGAGGGAAAGATTGAGAATCTGGAACATTTTGCCCAGCGTGGCATTGTCTATATGACGCTTTGCCATAATGGCGACAACGACATCTGCGACTCGGCAAAAGGCAGCCAGACACATGGCGGTGTGAGCGCCTTCGGCGAACAGGTTATCCACCGCATGAACGAACTCGGCGTCATGGTTGACTTGAGCCACGCTGCTGAAACGAGCTTTTATAACGCGCTGGAGATTAGCAGTACGCCGATTGTATGTAGTCATAGCTCTTCTAAAGCGCTCTGCAACCATCCTCGCAACCTTTCCGATGAGCAGATGAAAGCTTTAGCAAAGGCTGGTGGCGTATGTCAGATTACGCTATACCCCGGCTTTCTGCGTACCGACGAGAAAGCCACTATCATGGATGCAATGGAACACTTGGAGCATGCCATCAAGGTAATGGGCATAGACCATGTGGGACTGGGAACAGACTTCGACGGTGATGGTGGTGTGCCAGGACTGGCTGATGCCAGCGAGCTGAGCAACTTCACACGCCAACTGTTGCTGCGCCGCTACAGCGAAGCAGACATCCAAAAGATATGGGGAGGTAACTTCCTAAGAGTGATGCAGCAAGTGCAACAACATTCTTAAGCTTTTAGATTGCGCTGGCGAACAGCTTCAAACAGCAGAATGGCAGCGCTTACAGATACATTCAGCGAGTCAAGACGGCCCAACATCGGAATACGGATGTGGGCCGTTGCTGCTTTACGCCACTGGTCCGTAAGTCCTGTAGACTCGGTACCCATGACGATAGCTGTGGAACGACGCATATCGGTATCATAATAAAGATGGGAATCTTGCAACTGTGCTGTCAAGATACTGATACCACGTTCCTGCAGGAAACGAATGCAGTCTTCACTACTGCAAGCCACTGTAGGAACAGTAAAGATGGCACCAATGCTACTGCGAATAAGATTAGGGTTATAAAGATCGGTCAGTGGGTCACATACAATAACGGCATCGGCCTGTGACGCATCGGCAGAGCGCAAGACAGCACCAAGGTTTCCTGGTTTCTCCACACGCTCGAGAACAACAATCAAAGCATTCTCTCTGAGTTGTAAATCCGCCAACTGCAAGTGACGGGTCTTCACTTCTGCAATCACTCCTTCTGTAGTACCGCGATAAGCCACCTTCTCATAAACCTGCGGTGTTAGCTCAAAGACAGTAACACTGTCTGGCAGCGAACGAAGCAACCGTTCCGTCTGAACCTCATCGACATATAGCGACGGACAAACGAAGAGTGTGTCGAGCTGGTAGCCTACTTCCACACAATGCAATACTTCGCGCAAGCCCTCTACCACGAAAAGGCCTGACTGACGACGTTCTGATGATTTCTGTTGAAGTGCCAATAACCGCTTCACCTTAGGATTCTGGGCACTTGACAAAACGGATGATGCTGTCATGACAAAGAATTAAAGATGTACCCCGACCGAGAATCGAACTCGGAACTAAGCTTTAGGAGAGCCTTGTTATATCCATTTAACTATCAGGGCAACTTGCATTAGCGGTGCAAAGGTACGAATAAGTGAGAGAAAAACCAAATTAATTTGAGTTTTTCCGAACGTAAGTTCCTTAGAGCGATGCTCAAAGGTACGAATAAAAAGTGAAATGCGAAAGAAAACAGACTTTTCTTTCGCATTTCACTTATATAATTGTCTTCTGATTAGAACGCAACGTTCATACCAAAGTTGAAGCTGAGATTGCTGTCAAGAGGAACCATTGACGCACCAGTCTTTCCAAGGATGTGGTCCATACCCACGAAGAGGTTCATACCTACAGGATGGATATTCAGCACCCAACCCATGGTGGTACAGAAAGAAGTAGCAGCAACGTTCACACCACCATCAAGCCAGCTCAATGGTGCCCAGTTAGCACTCAGACGACCTTCAGACCAGCTATAAAGACCATCGAAGCGATGTGTGCCCAGCAAACCGAATGACAGCTTCTTGTAAACAGGCAGAGGATACTCTACACCAAGACGAACAGTAGCTGCAAGCGGAGTTGTCTTTCCACTAATCTTTCCCTGATCCTCCAGGTGAGCAAAGTCAGACAGGTCATCGCCAATCTCATCACCACCATTCTCGAAGCTACCATCTTCATATCTCATCTTAAAGCCCTCGAAAACGAACGGCTTGCCTGATGACTCAGCCAACATAGTGTTGTCCCATTTAATATAGCCTAAGTCAGTAATAGAAGCACTAACCTTTGCACCGTCGAGCCAAGGAGCCATATCCTTGAACTCCCAAAGAGCACCGAGGTCAACGCCAAGACCAAAGCCACCAAGACCTGGGCTATCAACATCAACACCTGTTACCTGGTTATAAGAACCGGGCTTATTCTTGTATTCCTTGCTTTCGGTCTCATATGTTGCGCCCTTCATGTTCAATTCAGCTTTGGCCTTACCGCTGATGGTCCAGGTATTACCCTGCATGTTGGCCTTTACGCCATCCATTGACAAGTCTGCATAAGCACCACCCAAGAGAGCCTTCAGTTTAACACCGACACGCAGATTCTCAGTAATCTGACGAGAGTGTCCCAAGGCAACCTCTGCATAGGTCCATCCACGAGCACCGAGGTCATCAAAGGTATATTCCTTGTTCGACATATTCTTAGCGAAATCAAAGAATGCATATGGCAGCGAAATACCGAAATGGCTACGTTCCTTCACTTCAAAGGTGTTATAACCGCCAAAGCCCTTGAAACCGACTGAAAGGATAGGCAGATCGATATCGAATATCAAACTGTTTCCATCTTTATCAAATCCGCTCATGGCTTCCTCGGAACTGATACCCGGGTGCATGAACGTTGCCGTCTTCTTTGCATTGGGATACTTTGGATTGCCATAATAAGGATTCTTGAACAACACATCGCCTACGCCAAACGAACCTTGCAGTTTCACATTGAGATTACCCAGAATGGGCAAAGCCACATAGCCCTGTTCATTGCCATAAGCGGCATTCATATCGTGGCGGTACTTAAAGTCATCGGTAAAGTAGGCCGAGTTCAAGTCCTGTGCCATCACGCTTCCTGCCGATGCCGTTAGTGCTACGGCCAGGATATATTTTCTAAATGAATTTCTCATAATCGTACGAAGTCTTTTAGGTTTGATTTATATATTCTGTTAGCACTACGGTTTAATTATCAAGATCGATAGTAACCTTACCCTTGATGGTAGCTACCAAATCCTTCAACTGGATGGTGTGTATTCTACCATTCAATGGCTCTACAGTTCCATCAGAAGCAGCCTTGGCTTTCACTGCATACTTAATACCATCGAGTTCTTTCAATCCATCGCCTGTGGTTGTAATCTTCAAACGGAGTTTCGTAGTCTTACGAGACTTAATTGAGAGCGTATTAATATTGCCATCATTGGCATCCAGCATCTGAACCTTAACAACAGTGATATTTGTCTCGCCAACACCCATAGGTGTAGGTGTGTCAATCTCCAAATCGAGAGGTGTGTTATTGATAATATCACCTTCCACCATCAGGTAAGTTTCACCATCAAGGTCTATATCATTATCCTTAAGATCCTCATTCCATCCATCAGCGCTGTCATCATAGACAATGCAAGAATTACCCTTCAGAGCCAAAGGAGCTTTAATCTCATAAGAAGGCTCAATGGTGTAATCACGGTCCAGATAGATTGTGTAGAAATTCGTTGAGTCAGCTGAAGCCTCACACTCGAAATCAATCTTATCAGGGATATTACTCAACAGTTTTCCAACATCACCAGAGCCATCGGGGTCACCATTCCAGTGATAGTCGCTGTAACCAGCAATGCTTCTATCGTCCTTACGGCTTATCAGCACCTTAGAGTCGGCCTCCTTTGCTATCGTGATATTTTTCACCAAGATTGAAGGCTGAGCAACACTCTTAATATAAGGAGTCAGCTTTGCATTCACCTTACCAACGACAGGCAATGTACTCTTCACGCCAAGTTCCAGCATGATATCATCAAGGTCAATATTTACCTCATCCTTGGTCAGGAAATCAGGGATATCAGTAATATCCACAGGATCAATGCTCAGATCAATATCGGGGAAGAAACGACCACTAACATCACGCAAGTGCATCTTAGGACTTGCAGAATTACCGCCAATAGAGAACGTGCTGACAATCTGGAAATCATCGTTGGTCTTACCACTCATGAATGCAATAAAAGCAGGATCTGTAGTAGAAGTATACTGAAGGTCCTTATCTTCATCGTAGTTCACATCAATATAGATGTAACCATTCATCTCCACCTTAGCCTGATCGTTCTTATAGTTAGGAGAAGCATGGAACTTCAACTTACGCTTATAGTTCTTGCCATCATTAGAAGTTTTCTCGGGCATGGTAAAGTCAATCTTTACGATATTACCATTCAGAATCAGGTCGGTAGAGGTATTAATCTCCGTCAGGCTAATCACGCCATTAGCGACTGCAACATCCTTCGTGACACCACCATTCTTAACTTGAACCTTATTTTCTTCAATGCCAAAGAATTCCGGCAGCTCAAGACTCATGCCAGAGAAATGTTTCAAGAGGCCCTTCAAACCATCAGAGAACGTGATTCTCAGTTGGAAAGGAACCTTGTCAACCTCCGCAACCTTCAGTTCACGAATAGCACCAGTCAAATTAGTCTCCGTAAAGTTGAAGGTAGAAATAGTCTGGTGGAAGCTCTGTGCGGCTCTTCTTTTCGCACTCTGACTACCACGAGACCCATACAGTCCCTTAACATCCAGCGCGAACTTCACAGTCTGAATCTTACTATTATCAAGATCAATGCTTACAGGATCAATCTTAACCTTAGTTTTCTCAATACCTTCATCTTTCTTAAAGAACTGATAGTTACCTCCCTGTATCGTATCAATACAGTCACTACCATCGATCTCAAAAAGGTTAATCAACGAGATGGGGTCCGAATTTCCGGCAGGAATACTGAATCCGTCAGTTCCCACACCCAACAAGGTATCCACTTCACCTACATCGATACTGTCATCGGTGGAGCATCCTACTAGCATCAAACTGCCCGCTACGCAACAACCGAGTAGCATCTTAATCTGCATCTTTGTCATTTTCATTTTATTAAGATCTTTAGTTTATAATGTATTCTAATTGGTAATTGCCTCGTAATTTGTGCACAAATATAGGCATTATTTTTTAAAATACATCAAAAAAGATAAAAAAATGCGCTTAAAAGCTATTTTTTGTGAATATGAACGGTTTTGTGAGACGAAGAAACCATAAAAGAGTTAAAAAAGCCCTAAAGAAAAAAGCAGGACCTGCATACAGGACCTGCCTTTTTATATATTTTCGAAAAAAGAATTAGTCTTTTACAGTAATCAGATAATAATTCTTCTTACCACGCTGTACCAACAGATACTTACCATCAATGAGGTCATCAGCTGTAATGGCACGATTCTGATCAGCGAGTTTCTCCTTGTTCAGCGAAACGCCACCACCCTGCACCATCTTACGCATCTCACCCTTTGAGGGGAAAATAGGAGCAAGAGTAGTGAAGATCTCGATAGCAGGCTGTCCCAGCTGATCCTTTGAGATCTCGAACTGAGGAACGCCATCGAAGACATCAAGGAATGTCTGCTCATCAAGTTTCTCCAGTCCTTCCTTTGTTGACTTGCCAAACAACAGGTTGCTGGCCTCGATAGCTGCATCAAGAGCCTCTTGAGAGTGTACCAATACCGTAACCTCTTCAGCCAAGCGCTTCTGCAGTACGCGACGACCGGGATCCTGTTTATGTTCCTCTATGAGGGCATCGATGGTTTCCTTATCCAAAGAGGTGAAGATCTTGATATAGCGCTCAGCGTCCTCATCACTCACGTTCAACCAGAACTGGTAGAACTTATAAGGAGTGGTGCGCTTAGGATCGAGCCAGATGTTACCGCTTTCAGTCTTACCAAACTTCTTACCATCGCTCTTGGTAATCAACGGACAGGTCAGTGCGAAGGTTTCCACATCATTGCCCAGTGTACGACGAATAAGCTCTGTACCCGTGGTCATGTTACCCCACTGGTCATTACCACCCAACTGCAACTTCACACCCTTGTGCTGATAGAGATACAGGAAGTCATAGCCCTGCAGCAGCTGATAGGTGAACTCGGTGAAGCTAAGACCATCGCGAGCAGTACCATTCAGGCGCTGCTGCACACTCTCCTTAGCCATCATATAGTTGACAGTGATATGCTTACCCACCTCACGAGCGAAGTCGAGGAAGGTGAAATTCTTCATCCAGTCATAGTTATTCACCATCTCGGCAGCATTTTCCTCCTTTGAATCGAAATCAAGGAACTTAGCAACCTGAGCCTTGATGCACTCCTGATTATGACGCAGAGTCTCATCATTAAGCAGGTTACGCTCCTGCGACTTACCAGAAGGGTCACCAATCATACCTGTGGCCCCACCCACCAAGATGATAGGCTTATGACCACAACGCTGCAGATGACGAAGCATCATGATACCACAAAGATGTCCAATATGGAGTGAGTCGGCAGTAGGGTCTGTACCCAGGTAGGCCGTCACCATCTCCTTCTGAAGGAGCTCTTCCGTGCCTGGCATAATCTGTGCCAGCATTCCGCGCCAGCGGAGTTCTTCAACAAAATTCTTTTTCATATCTCGTTTTCTTTTAATTATCTATTATAGGGTTCTCTAGGGCTTCCTAGGATTGCCTAGAATTGCCTAGAATCACCTAGATTTCCTAGTATCACCTAATCCCTACGGCACCGGATCGTAGCCAGAGCCCCCCCAAGGGTTACATCGAAGGATACGCCATACAGCCAGTGCCAATCCCTTAAATGGCCCATGTTTGATGATAGCCTCTTTGGCATACTGCGAACAAGTGGGAGTAAATCTGCAAGACGGTGGTGTAAACGGACTGATGCATCGTTGATAGAAGATAATGGGCATAAGCAGCATCCATTTCAGTATCGTGAGAATCACCTTCCGAACACTATTCATACGCTCACCTCCACTTTCTTGGCTATACGCGTCAGTATGTTCTTAATACGACCATCCACTTCCTCCGAAGTGATCTTTTGGTCAGACATCCAGATAAAAGCCATCGCCAACTTTTTCTCTGAACCAAGCCCGTTGATCAGAAGCTGTTTCTGCTTACGGTAGGCCTCGCGCACTTGACGCTTCACTCTGTTGCGGTCAACAGCATGTTTGAAGTGCTTCTTAGGAACGCTAATGAGCACCTCGACCGGCGCTTGCCCGTCTGGGTGCTCTTTAACCATATAGACGGCCTTTAGCGGAAAGGCAACCACGGCATGACTGTGGTCGCCGCCAAAGAGTTCATCCATCAGTTTACGGCTGACGATTCGCTCCCTTTTCTGGAACATAGCTGGAGCCGTCACCATTATATAATTATATTAATCCTCTTGCATTAACAGGAAGTGCTGCAAAGCGCTCGTCATAGAAGGATACTTCTCTGAAGGAGCAGACAAGTCCAGACGAAGACCTGCATCCTGCACTGCCTTTGCCGTAGCAGGACCGAAGGTAGCAATTGCTATCTTGCCCTGTTCAAAGTTGGGGAAGTTCTTAGTCAGCGACTCGATACCTGAAGGACTGAAGAACACCAGCATATCATAATCGAATGCGTCAACCTCCTCGGGAGTAAAGTCATTGCTCACCGTCTTATACATCACACACTCATTGTGAATCAGCTTCTTAGAGTCAAGCAGACGAGCCACAGAGTCATTATGTACATCACTCATAGGAACAAGATACTTCTCTGTCTTATGCTTCACCATGGTAGGAATGAGGTCATCTATCTTACCAGTAGTTCCAAAGAATACCTTACGCTTGCGATACTGCACATACTTCTGAATATAGAGTGCTATAGTCTCCGTAACGCAGAAGTACTTCATATCCTCTGGGATAGTAACACGCATTTCTTTTGCCAATGCAAAGAAGTGATCGATAGCATGGCGAGAGGTGAACACGATGGCTGTATAGTCCAGAATATTGACCTTCTGTGTTCTGAATTCACGGGCACTGATACCCTCTACTTTGATAAAGGGGCGGAATACCAACTCCACACCAAATCGCGACGCGATATCAAAATAAGGCGATTTCTCACTCGTGGGTTTCGGTTGTGAAACCAAAATCTTCTTGATCATCTCTTGTCCTAAAAGTTTATTTATAACAACTCAATAATCATCACCATTATACCGACTAAGGTAAAGAGAGGTGCGATTTCGAGGGCACAAAAGTACAAAAAAGATTGCAAAAAAAAGCCTTTTTGAACAAAAAAGATGCTTTTTACCTTATAAAATGTTATGATTTTCAGTAAAAAGAGGGTTATAACGAAGAAAATAGCCACTTTTTCAATCGCTAAGTCGAAATAGACGAGTAACAATATGACGGGGTGGGTAATCACGCCTTCCATAGCCCAAAGGAAGCGTTGAATTCGCATCCAATGTAAGTTTTCCTTACCCCAATAGAAAACATAATTCACCCCGGAATACATCAACCACTTCAAGAGGAAGTATAGGATAAAGCTACCACACGCCAGCATCAAGAACTGCGCACGACTATCACTCAAATAGGCTATATCCAATTTCTCCGTTGCCCAACAATAAGCAAAGAAAGCCAGCATCAGACAATTCACCGTGATAAGCGACATCTGGAAGAGTTTCTCATCACTGGTATCGCCCAAAGCATCCTCCTCACGCGAAGTAAAGAACAACTCTCTCAGGCGATGACTGGCATAGCGTATAGTCTTAGCTATTGACACAACATACACCATGAAGCATGCCAACAACAGGATAGTGAAGAACACACTATTAGTAATGGTGTCAGGAACGGGGTCGCCAGCGACACCCATGCCTGACACGATATTCAGGGAATCCCCCGAAACGAAGTTCGCGATATCCAACTGGTCCACACCAGTCTGCTGCGCTACTTCCAGGGAATCATTCATAATGCAAACTCACGCTTGATATCGTCTACACGGTCCAGCTTCTCCCATGTAAACAACTCGATATCCACCGTTTTTGTTTCGTGATAATGACTGGTAAAGGTCTTCTTCACTACTTCCGACTTACGTCCCATATGACCATAGGCAGCCGTTTCCAGATACATAGGCTGACGCAGCTTCAAGCTACGCTCGATAGCCTTTGGACGAAGGTCAAACAGTTTCTCTATGCGCTTTGCAATCTCAGCATCGCTCATATTCACATGCGAACGTCCGTAAGTGTTCACATAGATATTCATGGGTTGTGCCATACCAATGGCATAGCTCACCTGTACCAGCATTTCGTCGGCGACACCAGCTGCCACCATGTTCTTGGCTATATGGCGAGCGGCATAAGCAGCCGAGCGGTCCACCTTCGAGGGGTCCTTTCCACTGAAGGCGCCACCACCATGAGCACCCTTACCACCATAGGTATCCACAATAATCTTTCGACCAGTAAGACCGGTATCTCCGTGGGGACCACCAATCACGAACTTACCTGTGGGATTCACGTAATATTTGATATCATTACCGAAAAGGGCAAGTACCTTCTCTGAATGAATCTTTGCCTTTACACGTGGCATCAGGATATTGATGACATCATCCTTAATCTTTGCCAGCATAGGCTCATCCTCATCGAACTCATCATGCTGTGTAGAAACCACGATAGTATCTATGCGCTCAGGAATACCGGCATCGCTATACTGCACCGTCACCTGACTCTTTGAGTCGGGACGCAGGTAGGTCATCACCTTACCCTCCTTACGTATCTCGGCCAGCGTCATCATAATCAGATGAGCCAAGTCGAGCGACACAGGCATAAAGCTCTCCGTCTCGTTTGTTGCATAACCGAACATCATACCCTGGTCACCAGCGCCTTGGTTCTCATCCTCCTCACGCTCCACACCACGGTTGATGTCGTCGCTCTGCTCATGGATAGCCGTCATGATACCGCATGAGTTACCATCGAATTGATATTCAGCTTTCGTATAACCTATCTTCTTGATAGTCTTTCTTGCAATAGTTGCCAGATCGATATACACTTCACTACGTACCTCGCCCATGATTACCACCTGACCTGTCGTCACGAAGGTCTCGATGGCGCAATGAGCCTTTTCATCGTAGGCCAAAAACTGATCCAGTAGCGCATCGCTAATCTGGTCGGCCACTTTGTCGGGATGTCCCTCCGACACTGATTCTGAAGAAAAGAAATATGACATGTTTTTTCTTTACCTATTTAATAATTCAAAGATTTTCGGGTGCAAAGTTACTACATTCTTTCCACACCACAAAGGAATGACACCTTATTTTTATTGTTCGTAACCTCCGAAGCTCTCCGTATCTTCCTCGCCGCCCTGCATCTCGTCACGACCAGGACGCTTCTTCTGTTTCATATTACCGAAGTTCCACGTTAACTGGAGGTTAACTCTCGGATCACGCCAATTCTTCTGATGTCGCCAGAAGCCTGGACCCTCGGTATAGTTCTCAAACTGACGGGTATTAAACACATCACGCCAGTTCAGCGCCACAGCAAACATCTTATCGAGGAAAGTCTTTCTCACACCCAGATCCAGACTACCGTTAGCCTTACGGTATCCCTGTGTAATAACCGAACGCGAGCGGTAGTTACCAGTAGCCTGCAGCGAGATGCTATAAGGCAGGATGACCGAAGCCAGCATGCGGGCATCCCATGCGAAGTTCTCGTCGCTCTCACCAGTTACCGTCTGTCCCTCCACCAAAGTAGAGAAGCCATCCAGTTTGTAGTAGTAAGCATTCAGCGTGGTGGTCAGATCTAGAATGCGGAAGAACTTATCCTTCAGTATCAGTTCTGCACCAGCACTCTGACTCTTCGCCACGTTCAGGTTTGTCATAAACATCACAGACTGTCCTTCATACGTGCCCTGATAACGGATACGCTGCATCACATCGGTGGTGGGACGATAGTATGTACCCAGCGACAGCGTATGCGCCGACCAGGTCTTCAGGTAGTTCAGAGAAAATGAGTTGGTGTACTCTGGCGTGAGCTGCGGGTTACCAAACTCTATCATCGAAGCATCACGCGTATTCTTAAACGAGTTCAGCTGTCCGCCCCAAGGACGACGCAGACGACGTGTGTAGTTCAACTGCAACTGCGAGGTCTTAGTCAGTTCATAGTTAAGGAACAGCGATGGGAACAACTGGAAATAATCCTTCTTAAAAGGTGTCTCCACCTGATAATAGTCAGTACTCTTTGTATCCACCTTCCAGTATTCGCCACGCAAACCTGCCATCACGCCCAGCTTACCGAACTTCATATTGGTTGTGGCATAGAGCGCATGAACATCCATATCATAGACGAAGCGATTGTAGAAGTAAGCCTCATCCACATACTTATTCTGCGACTGATCCCACATCTGCGACTCCTGTGGTGTGTTCTCATGAGAGAAACGACCATTATAGCCTGCCTCCAGCTTAAACGACTCAGTTATCTGGTTCTCATAGTCCACCTTGGCTTCCCAGGCACGGTTGTTCACATCCATGGGACGGTTCTGCATGCTCCATGTGGCTGGTGTACCGTCGTAATAAACCGTGTCATTACGATAGATGGTCGAACTGTTCATCATCCATTTATTGAACGACAACGAAGCATCCAACTTGTGTGTACCTTTCTCGTTGAAGCGATGCGAGAACGACAGTTCGGCATTATTCATCTCGTGCTTACCTCCATCCGAAGTTGCCGTACGCGTCATATGCTTCAATACCTGTCCCGTAGAAAGAACACCGTAGTCATATTCCGTCACATTATCATGCGAAGGTTTTCCGCGCAGCATCATTCCCGAAAACGACAAGTCATCGTTCTCCGACAAATGGAAGGTCAGTCCGGCACGTCCGAACAGCCCCCTACCCTTGTTGCTGTCATCACCCTCACTGTTCATAAAAGCATCCTCCTGCAGATAGTGCTGTTCACTGCGATTTCCGCCATCACCTTTCCTACGGCGCAAACCCAGATTCACGTAAGCGTCCACCCATTTCGAAGAGTAGTTGATGTTACCACCCACATTCCAACCTCCCTGGTTGTTGACGCCCGTCTGCACACTACCATAGTAGCCCGCACGACGATCACGCTTCAGTATGATGTTGATGATACCTGCCGTTCCCTCGGGTGAATATTTCGCACTGGGGTTATCTATCACCTCAATACGCTCAATACTCTCGGCAGGAATCTGCTGTAGTATCTCGGCACGATTATCACTGGTCAGTCCGCTAGCCTTACCATTAATCCATACCTCAACACTTGAGTTGCCACGAAGCGATATTTCACCGTCGGTCGTCACCTCCACACTGGGGATATTCTCCAGCAAATCAGTCACGCTACCACCGGCAGCAGCCAGCACTTCATCCACAGTAAAGGTCTTACGGTCCACCTCCAGCTTCATCTGTGAGCGCTGTCCCGTCACCTGTACCTCCTTCAGAGTCTGAGCATCAGTAGCCAAGAATACACGATTAAAATGAGCCGTACGTTTCTGAGGCGTAATCTGAAATGTTCGGTTCACCGTCTTATAACCCACAAACGACAATTGCAGGCTGTACTCGCCATCCTTCAGTCCGCCAACACCGAAATGACCTTTTTCATCCGTCATTCCGCCGCCAACCAACTTGCCGTTGGCATCAGTCACACGCACGTTGACAAACTGCAGCACCTCATCGGTCTGCTTGTCTGCCACATATCCACGCACCACGCCCTGAGCGTGGAGCCCTATTGTGGATAACAACAAAAGTAATGATACTAATAATCTAGTCATTAATGTGTTAAATAATACATCAAAGCTGCAAATACCAGCAGCAGATAGGTACATCCTCGCCATATCTTCCCAAACACATAACAAGCCACTACCAACACGACCACCCAAAAGATATCACTAAAAGTGATGCGAAACGGCTGATAGTCTATCATATCCTCCATCGGATCAATCAGACTATCCATTGAGCGACTTCGCGACCCCATGAACTCATCTTCGTCCTCATTCTGCGCCAACAATCTCACCCACCCCAAAAGCGAGCAGAATAGGAAATAGGCACGTAAAGACAATTTGTTCATAAGAGTTAGTACATACTTGTTAATTGGCTGCAAAGGTAGCTATTTTCCGGAAAACAAGGAAATCTTTTAAATTTTATTTGGTATTTTCCTCTCTTTGCCATTTCCTCCATAGAGAAACGCCACAGTTAACACCGTCTCAGCACAGAACAATATTTTTCAACAACATTTCAGTTTGAAATGCAAAACAACATAAAAACTATCAGTTTGCAACTTTTATATCAGCATTTGCTTTCATTTCGTAATTCAAACGGAATTATCACTTGAAAAAGTGAGCCATATTCTAATTCTTGAATATAAAATGAGTAATTTTGCACCCAGAACATCAGTTCAATCACACAAACTCCGTCGCAACACAACACATTTTAAATAAGATTGGCGCAAAGAAACGAAATATTTTTCGTACCTTTGCGCCATCGTTTTATTTATAAACCACGTAGATTACTTATGGCATTAGTCAACGAACACTTCCTGAAGCTGCCCAACAACTACCTGTTTGCCGACATTGCAAAGAAGGTGAAAGTATTCCGCACCATGAACCCACGCACCGACGTGATAACCCTAGGTGTAGGCGATGTCACGCAGCCACTCTGCCCTGCTGTTCGCGAAGCGATGTGCCGCGCCGTGGAAGAGATGGGTACAAAGGAAGGGTTCCACGGCTATGGTCCTGAAGAAGGATATGATTTTCTGCGCGAAGCCATTCTCAAGCACAACTTCCTCCCCCGCGGTGTTCACCTGGATGCCGATGAGATCTTCATCAATGATGGTGCCAAGAGCGACACCGGCAACATCCAGGAACTGGTACGCTGGGACAACAGTATCAGCGTTACCGACCCCATCTACCCTGTTTACATCGATTCCAACGTTATGATTGGCCGTGCCGGTACCATTGAAGACGGTCGTTGGTCAAACGTTTTCTATATTCCCTGCACAGCAGAGAACAACTTCATCCCGCAGATTCCCAAGCAGCGCGTGGACATTATCTACCTCTGCTATCCCAACAACCCCACAGGAACCACACTCACCAAGAAGCAATTGCGCCAATGGGTGAACTATGCCCTACATAATGACGCACTCATTTTCTTCGATGCCGCCTACGAAGCATACATCCAAGATGACGACGTCCCCCACTCCATCTACGAGATAAAAGGAGCCCGCAAATGCGCCATTGAGTTTCACAGCTTTTCAAAAACTGCCGGTTTCACCGGTCTGCGCTGCGGCTATACCGTGGTTCCCCACGAGGTAACGGCCAGCACCCTCAATGGCGAGCGCATCCACCTCAACCAGTTGTGGTATCGACGTCAGTGCACCAAGTTCAACGGCACCAGCTATGTTACCCAGCGAGGCGCCGAAGCAACTTTCTCTCCTGAAGGGAGAGAGCAAATTAAGCAGACCATAGACTACTACATGGAGAATGCCCGCCACATGCTGGACGTCCTCACAGGTTTAGGCGTAGAGGTCTATGGTGGCCACAACGCCCCCTACCTTTGGATGCGAACACCCAACGGCAGCACCTCTTGGCGCTTCTTCGAAGAAATGTTATATGGAGCCCATGTGGTGTGTACCCCTGGTGTTGGTTTCGGTCCCAGCGGCGAAGGCTATGTCCGTCTCACAGCATTCAACAGTCACGAACAGACAGAGATAGCCCTGGATCGACTCAGCAAGTGGTTGCGTTAGCAGCCTTTTCCTTCATCATGCGTCTCCACTTCAAATAGCCCAAGACGGCTATCACCACGCTGATGGCATAGTAGCTGCCTTTCACCGGGATGCCCTTGTAGGCATAAAGCCCCACCTTGATAGCATCTACCAGCACCCAGATGAACCATTGTTCTATGTATTTTCTTGATAATGCCCACAGTCCAATGATGCTTAGGGCATTCACAAAGCTATCGCTGATGGGCACATTCGACGGCGTGCCATAGGTCAGCCACAGCCAGACAGCAGCCCATATAACGAGAAAAGCCAGCGTTACGGGCATTATTTTATGGATAGGGAAATGTCCTATCTCCAGTTGTTCTCCTCCTCCATTGCGCGTTTCTCCCTTTTCTTTCTTTCCCCATTGCCACATACAGAACCCCCAGATGGCGGCAATTGCATAGTAGCCGTCCATCACCGAGTCGGCATAGAGTCCGTTTTGCCAGTAGAGCACAATGTCAACCAGCGGCATCACGATACCCACAAACCACAACAGGATGCTGGCGCGATATTCGCACCAAAGGTACACCAGCCCAAGTGCCATAGAGAAGCACTCGAGCTGGTGCGAGAGGATATAGTTATAGATTATCATTTGGATCAGAATCTCAACGTCAGGTTAGCCATTGCCGTACCTGTTGTCATGGGGAAGAAATAGATCTGATAGTAGCGGTTGTCGTTGGGATGACTGCCGGTAGCTATGCATGAGTAAACGTAAGCAGCGGTAGCATAGTGGGCATTAAACACGTTGTTGAAGGTCAGTCCCAGCTCCACCTCCTTCAGTGGTGCCACCTTGGTCACCTTCGAGGCATAGCTCAGATAGAGATTGCTGAAGGTATAGGCAGGCAGCGAGCGGTCACGACACTCAGTATTGTCCAGATACTGACGCGACACGAAGTTGGTGTGCCAAGTAGCCTTGAAGCCTTTGTAGTGGAAGTCTACAAAACCATTCAGGATGGCAGAGGGCGAACAAGCCAGTGTAGAGTTGTCGTAGTGTACGGTCTGTGTAGAGTTCCAATCCACTTCCACCACCTCATCAAAGTTCTTGATTTTGTTCTGGCTCAGTGCAGCATTTCCTTCGAGTGTCAGCAACGGACAGATATCCCAGGCAGCAGTCAACTCAACACCCATGCGGTAAGAGTCTTTGATATTGGTGGTCAGCGCCTCACCGATATCACTCATGGCGCCCGTCTTCACAAACTGGTCGGTATAGTCCATGTAATAGAGGTTCACCCCTGCACGGAAAGTGCGTGACGAGAAGTTGTAGCCCAGCTCGTAGTCCAGCACCTGCTCTGCCTTGGGGAAAGGATAGTTGTAGTTATCAGTGAAGTTATTGCGCTCGGGCTCACGATGACTCATAGCTACCGAAGCATAAGCGTGGTGAGGACCATTATTGTAACTCACACCTGCCTTGGGGTTGAAGAAGTTATAAGTCTCGTCGATATCCAAAGGCTGAGCCACCAACTGTCCTGCCGTATTGGTCAGGAACACATCGTTGGTGCCGTCGGTCTTATAGCCCACATAGCGATACTGCGCATCGGCAAAGGCACTCCAATTGTCAGCAAACTCATAAGCAGCCTTCAGATAGACGTTAGCATCGTTCTTCGTAGCCTCCGAGTAGTTCATCAGATAGCTATCATTACCAATGACAGCATCATGCAGTTCCTTGTTCTCGGCATAGAGCAGACGGCCATAGTGGTCGCCTTTGAACTGCTGCAGGGAGAATCCTCCTATCACATCCCATTTTCCATCCTTATAGTTCAGGTTACCCAGTGCGCCGTAAGCATCCTGGCTCATACCCTTCTTGCGGATGAAAGTGCTCTTCTTAATCAGGTTACCCTGCGAGTCGGTGAAGTTGCTGAGACCATACTTCGACAGTTTCTTATTCACCTTCAGGTCCTGATAGTAGCCGTGACCATGAGTATAGTGCAATGTAGCAGTTGCGGTCCAGCGGTCCGCCAACTGGAAAGCGCCACTCAGGATGTTATGTCCCTGCCAGAAGTTGTCGGTAGCACCGTTCCACAACGTACCATCGTTCAGCGTGTAACGCTCTGTGACATAACGGCCCGAGGCATCCTTCAGGAAGTAGCTACCCATGTTCACCATGTGCTCATAGAGGTCGTTATAGCGTCCCAGACCAGCCTCGTACATATCAGCATAGTCCTTGATACCAGTGTTTGCACCCCAGGTACCGTCCATCAGCGACAAGTCACCGTCGCCCGGTGTGATACCATTCCAAGCCTGTCCAGTGTTCTCGAAGTTACCAAAGTGCTTATATCGAATCTGCATGCGCTCACCCATCCAGGTCAATCCACCGTAATAAGAGCCCGAACGACCGGCAGTACCGTGCACATAGCCATCAGTACCGGTGGTGTGATAAGCACCATCGACAATCAGGTGGTTCAACAAGAGTCCGGTAGAGAACTTTCCACCTATATTATATGTATTATAGCTTCCGAAAGAAGTAGAGAACTCCGCCCCACTCTTCATTGAGGGAGCCAACGACGAGAGGGCCACCGTACCGCCAAAAGCGCCGTCGCCATTGGTCGATGTTCCTACACCGCGCTGTATCTGCGCAGAGCCCAGCAGAGAGGCATACGAGTTCATATTAGCCCAGAACACGCACTGGTCCTCGGGCGAGTTGAGGGGCACACCGTCCAGCGTCACGTTGATACGTGAGTCGCCAGCACCACGAATAGCCAGCTTGGCCGTTCCTGTACCCATACCATTCTCTGTCCATGCCATCACGCCCGGAGTGCGCGCAAAGAGGAAAGGCAGTTCGCGACCAGAGGTAGCAAAAGCGCTCAGGTCCTGTTTCTTGATGTTAGCCACGGCATAAGGCGCATTTTTCTGCGTGCGCACGCCACTTACAACCACCTCGTGTAGCTGTTCCACTTTCAGCGAGTCGAAAGGCTCTGCCATCATTGCATTCACACATAGGAATGCTGTTAATCCCAAAAGAATCTTTTTCATCCTTTTAATATGTTATTATTATACTATTACAAGGGGAAAATCAGATCATAAATTCCATCCCTACGTCGGTATGACCCGCATCAGGTTTAGAGGGTATCATCTCAGCCAGCCAAGAAAAAAACCGGCACCCCTTGAATTCGGGCGCAAAGGTACAACATATTATTGTAACAGCCAAACAAACAGCCATTTTTCTTTCTCTTCTGCTAAAGTGCCACTTTACGACTAGGAAAGTATAGCTTTACGACCCGAAAAGTAATGCTTTAGAGGTGCTAAAGCTGTACTTTCATAACTTTAGTGATTAAAATAAAAAATACCAAAAGGTCCTTTCGCAAAATAACAAAACAAAAAAAATCGGAGTGTATGGGTTACACTCCGATTATAATAAGCTCAAAAATTGTTGTTTACTAAGCAAAGTTTGGCAGGTGGAATCGGTATTGGTTGCTGAACAGCTCCTTCACTGTGTTGATCTCAAGAAGCTTCGTACCACCACACTCGCCCACGTTACCACTCAAGTAGGCAATCTTATCGTCGTCTTCCAGGTAACCTTTCTGGCGAAGCATACGAACAGCAGCCTTGAAGAGCTGCTCGCTGTCGATATGTTCCTTCTGGAATACGGGGATGACACCGTAGCTCAATGCCAACAGACGCTGCACCTTCTCATGGAAACAGATGGCCAGCACAGGGTTGGGACCGCGGAAGGCAGCCAAGGAACGGGCAGTGAGACCCGTCGTAGAGTCGGTGATGATACCCTTCACGCCCAATTTCTCGGTAGCCTCAATGGCACTGTGCGACATAAACTCACGGATGTCACAGTCGGAAGACAGGGGTATCTCGATATCGTTCTCACGCAACTTGTCGCGCTCGGCCTGCTCGGCAATCTGTGCCATGGTGGTCACAGCCTCAACAGGATACTTACCGCTGGCAGTCTCGCCCGACAGCATCAGCGCGTCGGTGCGGTAATAGATAGCGTTGGCGATATCGGTTACCTCGGCACGTGTAGGACGAGGGTTCTGTATCATGGAGTGAAGCATCTGTGTAGCTACGATAACAGGTTTCTTCGCCTGCACGCACTTGCGAATAATGCGGCGCTGAATACCGGGGATGCGTTCAATGGGCACTTCGATACCCAGGTCACCACGGGCAATCATGATACCGTATGAAGCTTCGATGATCTCGTCGATATTGTCCACGCCCTCTTGGTTCTCAATCTTCGAGATAATCTTAATATCTGAGTTGTAGGCATCGAGGATAGCCTGTACGGCACGTACGTCGGCAGCCGAACGGACAAATGAGTGAGCGATGAAATCAATGTCGAGGTCGATAGCCAGCATGATATTCTTACGGTCTTTCTCGGTAAGGGCAGGCAGGTCGATGTGGATACCAGGCACGTTGACACTCTTGCGCGAACCCAGCACGCCGTCGTTCTTCACCTGAGCCATCACCTGGGGACCACTGATACCGATCACCTCCATGTCGAGTGCACCGTCATCAAACAATATGTGGCAGCCTTCATGCACATCGGCAGCAAAGTTCTTATAGGTCACGTTCACGATATCGTGGGTTGACTCCATCTCCGGACGACCGAAGATCTTCACTACGTCGCCCGTCTTGTACTGAATAGGCTCTGCGCAAGCCGTGGTACGCACCTCGGGACCTTTGGTGTCAATCATAATGCCAATGTGATGGCTCACCTCGCGCACGTTCTTTACTATCTGGCGGATACCAGCCTCGGGAGCGTGAGCAGTATTCATGCGAACAACGTTCATACCTGCATTGAAGAGTGCACGTATAAAATCCGCATCGCATCGTCTGTCGCTAATCGATGCTACAATTTTCGTCTGCTTCATAAGAATCTTTTTACCATTATACCTGAAATCGGGTACAAAGGTACGCATTTTTTCGAATAACGAGCCGACAACGACAGAAAAAAAATCAAAAAAAGAGCCCTTCCCCTAATATATCGCTTTAAACCGCTTAGTGTCCATCAGGTGACGGTCGGTTATCTTAATATCGGGAATCACCGGCAGACACATGAACGCCATGGTGATGAAGGGCGACTTCATCTGACAGCCTATCCTCCTTGCCATCTCCTGGATGCACAGTGTGCGGAAAGCTATCTCGTGTCCGCCCATGGGTGCCATCAGTCCGGCTATGGGCAACGGGATGTCCATCATCTCATCCTGACCTACCACCACCTGTCCGCCCTGCATCTCCACGATACGGTTGATGGCTTTCACGATGTACTCATCGCTGGAGCCAATGGCTACGATGTTATGACAGTCGTGAGCCACTGAACCGGCTATTGCACCTTCCTTGATGTCGAAGCCGCGCACCAGTCCGACCACAGGTTTAGCACCGGGCAGATAACGGTTATAGACCACTATCTTCTGCACCTCGGTCCAAGGATAGTGCGAGTCGAACAGAGGATTACCTGTCAGTTTCACCTCGTCGTGTTCTGTCAGCAAGCTACCATCGGTGGCATGGATGACGTGGACCGTATCGCCAGCCTTGATGTCCAGGGCCACATCATCAACGCTAATGGGGGCAGCTACGAAGTTATTAGGGAATGTCGTATCCAGAATACGGTCGTCACGCCCGGAGTGATCGGAAAGCACACTGGCATTATAGTTGAACACCTCTTGTCCGCGGATGACGGTGCTTTCCACACGAAGATGCGCAGTAAGACGGTCCACGGTGATGAACGTTGCTGGGTCGCCGGCCTGCAGCAATCCCCACTGCTGGCCGTAGTGCTTCTGCGCATTCACACAAGCCACCTGTAGCACGTCCCACAGGTCGTAGCCATCAGCCAAAGCGCGCTTCACAATGGTGTTGATATGTCCGCGAACGAAGTCATCGGGATGACAGTCGTCCGTGCAGAGCATCACCATATCGGGACACTCCTTGATCAGCGGACTGAGCAGCTTATAGTCCTTGGCTGCACTACCCTCGCGGATAATCACCTTCACACCAGCCTTGATACACGAGCGTCCTTCCTCCAACGTGGAGCACTCATGGTCGGTGGTGATGCCAGCCTTTGCATATTGCTCGCGCTGAAGTCCCGTCAAGCCAGGCGCATGGCCATCCACGGGCTTTCCGTGGCGATGTGCGGCCTCTATCTTAGCCATCACCTGCTTATCGCCAGCCAGCACGCCGGGATAGTTCATCATCTCTGCCAGGAAGCCGATATCCTTGCGAGCCATCAACTGCTCTGTTTCCTCCACGCCTATCACGGCGCCGCTGGTCTCTATGTCGCCACCCACTGCCGGCACGCAACTGGGTGCGCCGAAGCAGAAGTTGAAGCGGGCCTCACTTCCCGAGCGAATCATATAGTCAACGCCTGCCACACCCAGCACATTACCGATCTCGTGAGGATCGGCAATCACGCCTATCGTACCATGGCTCACGGCGATGCGCGCAAACTTATGGGGCACCATCATACTGCTCTCTATATGCACATGGGCATCGATGAAACCGGGCAAAACATACGGCCACGGCTTCTCCCGTTCGGGCAGCGTGCAGCGCCTTACCTCTACTATCTTCCCATCCCTAATGACCAGTTCGCCGTCGAAAATCTCGCGGTTCACCACGTCAACGATATGTCCTTTCACGCTATTCATAAAAAAACGGCTTAACTTTTCCTCTTAAAATAGTCATTATAAACCTTGATACCAAAGACGATGCAACTGCATATCGTTGTTATCAGGTTGGTGATAAACATAGACCAGATGATATCTGGTTTGTGGAGCAGTCCCTGCAGCATGAAGGCGAAACTACCTATGCCCATCATCAGGAAGGTAGGCAACGCTATACCGTCCGTATTGCGAGTACGAATAGTAGTGATAGCCTGAGGCAGATAGCCCAGTATCATACCAATAGTGGCAACATATCCACATATCTCAAAAATGATTCCTTGTTCCATAGTATATAAAAGAAATAGTTATTAGTTCTGCGTGCAAAAATAAATAAAAATTCCGATAAACATCACGATTCATCGTAATTTTTTAATTTCAGAGCATAGCTGTTGCGACCTAACACCCCTACTCTCGCGAGCCAAAAGCGTAGCTATTGTGGTACTATAGTTAAGCTTTTGCAACCATTCTAAAGTCTGGAATGAGTCATTCTAGAGTCTAGAAGTGGCCGTTCTAAAGTCTAGAAATGCCACTTTCAGACTCTAGAACCGAAGCAATAGCATAAGAATAGTAGCGCCAAACCAAAAGAATAGCGGCACTATTCGGTGTGAATAGCGCCGCTAAATGATATGAATTCAATCCCTAAACGGTGATATCATGAGGTTCGTTTAGAACTTCTTCGTGGTTAGGAACGATGAGGTGCGGACGGGACTGTACATCTCCCACAGCGAAGCAACAGTCCAGCCGGGGGCGAAGATATCGTTATAAAAACCCTTACCATTGCGACCGTAGTCCCAGTTGGTGTGCTGAACAACCTCGGGGTTGAAGCCTGGCACGCCAATGCCACAGAGGCGCTCCTTGGTGGGCAGCAATTGGTTGAGCGAAGAGTAGATAAGGTTGTAGGCCTGCGTGAAACGCTGCTCACGGAGTTCCTCACCCAGCCACTTCACGATGTGGGGCAGCTCGAAGACAAACACGTCGATGTGGTTGTTCTCCACAGAAACGTTGCTCCAACCACGGCTCTTGAAGCCCAGGTCGCCCAGCATCTGTCCCTTGGCGAAAGGTACATCCCAGAGGTAGTACCATGAGAGGGCGAAGTAGGTAGCCTTCTGACAGAGGTCGATGTAGTGCTGACGCTCCTGCTTCTTGGTAACCATAGCCATGTAGTAGGTAGCGGTGACAGCGCTGATGGCAGCCTCCTTATCCTCACAGTTGGCATCAAGGGTAGAAGAGAAATAGTCGCTCTTAGAGATGATGTTCTTCTCCAGATAGTCAATAGTACGCTTGGCAGCAGCCAGATAGCGCTTGTCGCCAAAGTACTTATAGCCCATGACGAGTGTAGAGGTTGCACTGGGGGTAGAACCGCCAGAAGCATCTACGTCGCTGTGGTCATCACGATACTTGCGGGGGAAGCTACCATCGGCCTTCTGAAGCTGAAGCATCTGGTTGAGCAGGGTGCGCATCTTCACCTCCCAGTCCTTATGCTGGCGGCCCTGCTTCTTCTCATAGGCCAGGTAGTGCAGCACGGCATAGACAGCCTCTGACTGCTGACGGATGCTGTGGATGCAATCCTTGTCGGCAGGAATGCCACGAGCAATGTGGAAGTCCTCCTTGAAATAGCCACGAGCGGTGAAGCCATGCTCCAGCCAGCTATTGAAGATTTCCTGTCCCATGCGTACGAACTCGGCATTACCCTTCTGTTCGCCATACTCCAAGGCATTGAAGCCATTGAGCAACACGCGACCGCAGAAGCCCAGCTGCACATGGTCCACAGGAACACAGTCATCGCAACGCAGACCATGACCAGAATGATACTTCAAGACATACTTATCTACATAGCCCTTGGCAAAATAGTTAGACAGCTGTGCTTTCATCTCATCAGCGGTGTAGAGCGGCTGGATGGGCTGAGGATTGATCTCGTCCATGCAGAAGTTCCATGTATCAGCCACAAACTGTCCGTAGTCCTGAGCCTTGCCCTCGGTAATGATCCAAGAGACACTCTGCTTCTCGCCCTTCTCCAAACAAGCGAAAGCCTGGATGGGAGCAGTAAGGGTGAGCTTACGGATGTAGCGCTTAGGCGTCTCGATGTAGGGATAGCCGAAGGTCAGGCTGGCACGATTGTTGGCATTGTCGAAGCCCAGGTAGCCCAACGAGGTCTTGCCACTGACAATCACCTCACCTTCCTGATGGGTGGTGAGTGCCTCGGCAGGAGCATCAATCTGGCGCAGAACGGTGAGCGAACGGCCACTCTTGGCATCATAGACACCAGTGAGGGGTGATGACAAACGGTCTTCACGCACATTCCAGCTCTTAGAAGTGTGGAACGAAGGAGTCTCCTTAGGTGAACGCAGGTTCTTGTGATACCAGAAACCTGGCAGGTAGAAGTCGCAATCGTCGGTCACGAACTCCGTGGGGAGCGTAGCACCAAAGTTAAAGTACACACGTTCCTTGGCCTGGAAGGTGATGGTGAGCAACTGGCTATCGCCGTTGTTCTTCACATTCTTGCTAATGGTCAAGGGCAACTCCTTGGCGGCCTTCAACTGTCCCTGCTGCTCAGAGAGCTGATAAGTGACAGCATCGTTGCCTGGCTGTTTAATACTAATGTTAAAACGCTGTGCTGCAGCCTGCATTGCAAAAGCAGCAGCTAATGAGAGAAAAGCAAATCTGTAGTTCATAAATTGGTTAATTTATATATAATCATTTATTTGATTTCAACGATCTTGCCTTCGAGCAGCTCCACGCAGTTCTTGGTATTGGTAGAGCCAGTATAATAGCTGTGGGTATAGAGCAACCAGATGGTGTCGCTGTCCTTCTGGAACAGTGAGCCATAGTAGGCGCCCTCGCCAGTAGGCAGGCTGGAGAAAGGAATGGTGCGATAGCCAAAGTTGTGACCGGTATTGTCGCCTACGCAAATCTGCAGGCGGTTGGTCTGCCATACATCGCCCTTCTGATCCAAATGGCCCATGACTACAACCTCACCGGTCTCCAACTGAAGGGCATAGGGAGCACATCCGCCACGAATGCTCTCTACCCACCAACGGTGGTCGTCGGCACTCTCATCCCAGTCGGCACTGTCCCACTCGCCGTCGAGTGCACGCCAAGAGATAGAAGGATTCTTGTCGCTACGAATACTCTCATAGCTGAACAGGATACCCTTATTGCCTTGCAGAACGACCTGCACAGGCATACCATCGCGCTTGCCAGGGTTGTAGCTGGCACGCTTCTGGGCAGTCCAGGTCTCACCATTATCGGTACTACGAGCACATACAATCTCCTGATTAAGATCGCTCACGACACCCCACCACTCTTTCTCGCTCGACACAAGCAGTTCCAGTTCGCCACCAGGCAACTGCACAATCTGTGGTTCCCAGCAACGGCCACGCAACACGGTGATGGGATCGCCCCAGGTCTGACCGCCATCCTTAGAGATCATGACAAACACCTGACAGTTCTCGTTGGTCTCGGGATTGGCGTTTGACGACCATGTCATCAGAACCCAGCCATTCTGCAGCTTCACCATATCAGCATTGGTGAAACGATACCAGCCATTTGACAACCATGTTTTGGTCTTGTCGAGAATCTTCTCGGGTTCAGTCCACGTCTTACCATTATCGGTAGAACGGCAAATATAGATATTCTGCCAGTGGTCGGTAGAACCAGTGCTGCCATCGCCACCATGATAGGTCAGGATGAGGGTATCCTTGCTGACACGCAGCACGCGGGGATACTCAGCCTGTATGTATGAAGGATTGAGCTGAATGGCTGTAGTGCGGTTGTTCCACTGGATGCGGTGGGATACCGGCTTCACGGTCTCATCAACCTCATAGGTACTATAGTCTGTCATGGTGCGAACAGTCTTCTCGATGACCTGCTCATCACCATCAAGGTCGGCAGTGACACGCAGATAATAGGTAGTGCCAGGCTTCAGGTTTCTAAGAAGAGAAGACTGATACTTATGTGTATCTGCATCAACAGTCAAGATATTGGCACTGCTCATATTGTCTTTATCAGTACCATACTGGAAAGTCATGGAAGGCTTGGCACCCATATAGCCAGAAATATTGAAACGTGCCTGAAGCAGGTTCTTCGTGATGGTCCAATCCTCAGAGTTCCACTCCAGTCCAGCCAGTGTGTTTACCAGTTTACCTGGGCCATAAACGAACGAGCCGTCCGTGGTCTTGATATAAAAACGGATGCTATAAGTTTTGTTGGGTAACAGGCCTGGACAAGTAGCCTCGAACGATTCGCCGGGCAGCTGCGTACCCACAGCAACATGCTGCATGCTGCGATAAGCACGATTCACACCACTATAATTATAGCAGAAGCCATACTCAGCAACAGCAGAGGGGTCAATGGTACAACCTGTGATCTCAAAGGTGGCCTCGTTGCTCAAAGCCTGCGACAGTGTGGCATTGAAACTGAAGACCTTGATGATATGGGTCTCGGTAAGCGGGGCGCAAGCCTCATCACCATTAACAACGACACGCAGATAGGTATCGGCCGTAGGTGTTACTTCATACTCACGACTGGTGGCACCACTGATATTGGTCCAAGTCTGACCCTGATCCATAGATCTCTGCCACTGGATAGTGCCATAGTTATCTGTGTTCCAGCTCAAGTTAAGGGTTGCCTTCATGCCGCTCTTGGCATAGCTGGTCACGGTGCGCTGAGCCTGAACGCCCATGCTGAAGAGCAGGGCAAAGAAAGACGAGAGAATCAATTTATATGTCATAGTCGTGATTTACTTGTTAACAGTGATTTTCTGGATGGTCTCTGTTCCATCGGCATAGATGCGACAAAGTACATAAGTGCCATCCTGGAGTCCATCGGTATAAGTTGTAACAGAACGGGTGTTCTTAATGAGGCGTCCTTTCAAGTCAAAAAGCTTGATTTGCTGTACATTCTGAATATTGTTCGGAGCGATACCGGCCGGATCGGTAGCAGTAATCAAAACACTTACCTGACAGCCGTGACCATCGGTCACTTTCAGGTAGTAATTGCCGAAGTGTGTTATCCCGTAAGTCTTCTCGGTACCCATCTGATTTCCGGCAGCATCGGTCCAGAGGTATGTATAGGTGCCGTCGCCACCTTCCACGCTCACGTCGCTACCCACAGTGACAGGACCTTGAGAGACATCGACAGTAACGGTCTCTGCAATGGCCTTCAATGGTGGATACTGATCAACCTTGACGGGGATGACAGTCTGAGCCGCTGCTGATGCAACGCCCAAAACCATCATGGTGATGACTGACAACAAATATTTCTTCATTTTAGTTTGGTTTTTATTTTAAAAGATCAGGGAGTTAAAGGGGACAACCCCCTTTAACTTCCTGTTTAATATCTGAATTACTTAATGACCTTGCGAACCTCGCCATTAGTCATCTTAACGATGTTGATGCCCTTCTGCTGAGCAGCAACACGCTTACCATCAACAGTGAAGATGTTAGCCACAGCTGTTTTCTCGGTCATGTTGTTGATACCGCTCAACTCCTTGGTTACAGTGAACGAACCAGTAGCGAAGGTAGAACCCTGCAGGTCGGCAGCGATGGTCTGAACACCCCATGTGTACTCACCAGCAGGAATGTTGTTCAGAGCCAGAGTTGTGTTCATGAAGGCATTACCCTCGCGGAGCACCTTGCGGACACCGTCCTTGTCACCACCAATGAATGAGGTAGCGCCATTGTAGATCTTGCCACTGGCGTCCTTGATGAAGTACTCATAGGTAACGTTCTTCTGAGCAGTAGCAGCAGGAGTCCAAGACAGTGTTACAGCATTGTCGTTAACCTCTGCCTGGGGAGCTGTAGGAGCAGCAGGACGAGCAGCCTTGTCCCAAGGATTCTTGGTGAAGACCATTGAACGGCCACCGGGGAAGCCACCATCACCACCAGGGAAGTAAGAAGCATCGCCATGATAGCCAGTGAAGGTGTAGTTCAGAGCGCCCTCAACACCATAGTCAAGGAAGAAAACACCCTGCTCAGAAGCACCAGGAATGCGCTGGTAAGAGGTTAGGCCATTAGCATCACCAGGAAGGAACCAACCTGCCTGTGTTTTCAAGGGTTCACCCTTATGTTCACCTTCTTCAATCAAAGAACCATCAAGCATCTGCTCACACCATCCCAGGAGGAACAGGTCATAGAGACCATCACCATTATAGTCAATAGCACGAACACCAGTATTGGTAGAGTTCAGAGGACGGACATCCTTACCACGAGCAACAAAGTTACTATTGTCAGTATAAGACACTTCACCTGCAGTAATCTTACCAATGAGCAGCTGTGGGAAGTAAGCCCAGCCAGTAACTGCATCATCAGGTGACTCACCAGTTACGAAGAGGTCAGGTATACCGTCGTTATTGAAGTCGGCAACGGCAAAGTTACCATTACCAAAGTGGTGAGAAACACCAACAGCCAGTTCCATGTCATAGAAACCAACCTCACCATCCTCGGTCATATTCATGTAAACAGCAAATGTGCGGTTCACCTTCTTGCCTTGAGCAGTCTGAGGGTGGTAAGCATCGTCACCCACATATACAGGATTTTGTTTTTCGTCAACACCATTTTGCTTACGGTTGTCAATGTTGCCCTGTACCATAAAGTCAGCCAGACCATCGTTGTTCAGGTCATAGGCCTTCACGGTGCAGAGAGCGAACTCATAGTCGCCATCACCATTGCCAACAACACCTTTTTCCAACTGATTTTGGAAAGAGCCGTTACCCTTGTTGATGAGCACACCCACATTGGCCTGACGGTTGTCGTTAACAGCACTCCAGCCAATGGTTACGACGTCGGGCAGACCATCGCCATTGAAGTCGGCCACATCGGCAGAACGAGGATACCACTCCACTTCGTTGCCATCGATGTCAAGCACCTTGTAATTAGCATCCTTGGTAAGGTTACCCTGACCATCATTCAGATAAACGCCAGTATAGTCATAACCCTCACCAGCAATAAACAAATCAACATTGCCATCGCCATTGAAATCGGCAGGAATCAATGTACAACGAATACCGAACAGCATGTCCTTATGGTTCTCAGTCTCCCCTACTGCCAACTCTAATTTATCATAAGCTGTGCCATTCCATGTCAGCTTCCAAGCTTTGCGGTCAGCTTCGTACTCATTACCGTCACCATCCAACAGGATTGTCTTTCCTGCTGCTCCCCAGTTAGGCTGACCAGAGAAAATGACTTCCTTGACACCGTCGTTGTTGAGGTCGATTTCTACACCACCGGCATAGTCGTTTGCCAACTGCTCATCAACACTGCTGATGGTAATCTGCTTCTGGGCATTTACACTCAGTGCCAAACCGGCTGCAGCCATCAAAGTAAATAATTTCTTCATAATGTTTATTGTTTAAGTTAGTATTTGAGATAGGGAGTGCAGGCACTCAGGCCTGCGCCCCGTCTCTCGTGATTAATATTGTTATTCGTAACGTGGAGTTGTCCATCCCTTCTCTGCCGTAACAGCATTCTTGAACCAACCATCAGTATCATACTCGATGGGGGTAATAAACATGGGACGGCGAGCATAGCCACTACTCATCTGGTCCTTGCCAGCCTCAGTAGCATTATAGGCAAGATAAAGGTGACTCTCTGCCGAGTTGTTGAAGCCACGCATGGGGTTCTCCGGATTGATGTAACCATCGCCTGCCTTCACTAGCAGTTCTCCTGTTGAACCATTGACGAGGTCGTTACCGCTCTTATCCAAGAAAGGACCTGTAGCAGCACTTGCCTTAGCATAGCGGATTTCCTTCACACCACCTACATTTACTGTTCCTGCCAGATAGAAGGTATTGGCATCCTTGCGAAGGATGGCGATGTCACTGAACTGAGCATCTGTCACCTTCACACGGGCACCATTCAGAGAAGCGCCAGAGGTCTTGTTCAGCTTGACAGGCTGGAGGTAAGAACCATCATCTGCTGTGTAGCAGAGGTAATACTTTGTGCCTACTACAAAGAAATAAGGATCGCTAATCTTCTGAGAGCTGATGTCTGCAGCTGTGATAAACTCACCACGGTCGGTATAGGGACCCTGAGCAGTGGTTGCCGTGGCAACACCGATAGAGTTAGCACCCTCCAAAGTATAGAACATCCAATAGGTAGCACCAGTAATGGCACGAGCATAGTCGATAGACAGTGAGTTCACACGACCAGCATTCCATGCGGGAAGTGCTGTTGCATCGAAGGCATCGTTGGCAACAGTCCAGTTCATCAAGTTGGTAGTGGACAAGGTGGGACAATAGTTAGTAACACCCTTTGCCCACTGCGTAGTGGTAGAAACAGCTACAAACGAGCTGGCACCCTTCACCACTGTTCCAGCCTCAAGTGAGGGCTCTATCACGGGATTATGGAAACTGGTGTTGTCAGGATTCTGACTACCATTCCAAATCACAGAGTCCACGCCATCGCCGCCCATGTCGGTGCAACTGGTCATGCCGGCGGGAACAAGGGCTCCCACACAGAGCATGGCAAATATGATTTTTACTATATCTTTCATAATCATAGTCTATTAACAGTTATCAATTAATATCCGGGATTCTGAGTCAGACCTTCCCAGTTGTTGATCTCATGATTGGGGATGCACCACAGGTGGCTGATACCCAAGCGATAGGTCTGGAAGTCGGCATCGCGCTCTGCGAGCTTATTGATCTTCTCCTGATCGTGGATGTCACCCCAGCGGTCGAGGTCAAACCAGCGCGTGCACTCACCGCAAAGCTCTACCAAGCGCTCGTGCTTAATCTGGTCGAGCAGTGCATCATAGGTAGTATAGTTAGCAGCTGGCAGATCGGCCATGTCAACACGACGGCGCACCTTATTAATATATTCCACAGCAACAGAACGGTCTTCATTCAGCTCGTTGAGCACTTCGGCATACATCAGATAAACATCGGCCAAGCGCAGGATGCGGATGTTGACACCGGTCACATAACCCTCGCCAGTAGCAGAAGGATCATTCTCCACGCTGGTGTACTTCTTCCAGTAGCAAGACTTGGCAAAAGGTTCGATAGCATCCCACTCGTCCCAGGTCTTACCATAATAGAGAGCTGTCACTGTCTGTGGCTCAGAGGTGTCCTTATAGAACAAAGTGTGGAACTTACGCATATCGATATTACCATTCTTGTCGCGCTCCTTGTTGAACTCATCGAGAAGCCAAGCACGAGCAGAACCGTCATCCCAAGAAAGACCAGAGGCAGAACCGGCATAGAGTCCAAGGAACTTAGGACGCTGGTTACCCACTTCTTTACCATTGATGGTACCTTCCTTGAAGTTGATCTCGAAGAGAGACTCCTGATTGTTCTCATTAGCCTCGGTGAAGTTATCGAGCCAGTTGGGAACCAGATCATAGATGCCAAGTTCGAAGATATCCTCGATATTCTTCTTGGCAGCCTGCCAGTAAGCCTTAGCGGCAGCTGCATCCTGATTCTCAGTATCCCAAGGACGATGACACTTGATACCTGCCAACTGCATGTTCATGCGAGCCATCATACCCAAAGCGCCACCCTTGGTAGCACGACCAGCCTCAGCAGCAGGCCATGTAGTGGGCAGCAGGTCAGCAGCCTTAGTAAAGTCATCAAGAGCCTGTTTGTAGAGCTCTTCCTGAGTGCCGATAGGTCCGTTGCCCACAGAACTGGTCTGGATAGGACCGGCACCATAGATACCTGCGATAGACCAGAAGGCAACGCCACGGATGAAGTAGCCCTGTCCCAGAATCTTGTCGGCCTCGGCCTTTTCGAAGAGGCTATAGCCATGGTCGTTCATATTGTCGATGACCTGGTTCACATAGTACAGACTATTATACATAGCCTGCCAGGGGAGGTTCAGGCCTTCGTTAGACTCATAGTTGTAAGAACGCATATCGAAATTGGCATCACCAATAAACTCAGGGTTAGGACTGTTACTCCAGCCTTCATCTCCGCGAAGTACGGTGAGTACCTGGAACCAACGGCTGAAATAGCCGGGGCGGCGCCATGTGGAATAAGCAGCTGTCAGTCCTTCGTTGAACTGTTCGCTGGTCTGCCAGAAAGTATCTGCGGTTTCCAAGTTGGGGTCGCTCAGCGAGAGCCAATCATCGCTACAAGCAGTCATTCCAGTGAGCAGCGATGCCGCAATCATTGTATTTGCTATAATCTTTTTCATGTTGTTGCTCCTTTCTTAATTAGAATGTTACTTGTAATCCGAAATTCACCTGACGGGTAGAAGGATACTGTCCACTGTCGATGCCCTGAGAATAGACATCATTGCAGATAATATCAGGATCGTAGCCCTTATACTTGGTAAAAGTCAAGAGGTTGGTACCGCTGATATAAGCGCGTACCTTGCGGATGAAAGCTTTCTGGGTGAGCGATGCTGGCAGGGTGTAACCCAACTGCAGGTTCTTCAGACGGAAGTAAGAACCATTCTCCAAGAAGCGGTCGCAATATTCTATATTATTAGAGGTGGTACCTGCCAACATGCGAGGATACTCATTAGAAGGATTATCCCATGTCCAAGGCGATGCATCAGCAGGAATATTATCCACATTGAAGTTCAACAGGTTCTTGCGCAACTGGTTGTAGATCTTATTACCGAACTTTCCTGCCCAGAACATATTGAAGTCGAAGCCCTTGTAGGCGAGGCTGACATTCAAGCCAAGCTCGAACTTAGGCAGTGGGCTGCCACACCATGTACGGTCGTTGGTATCTATAACACCATCACCATTGACATCAACATAGCGCACGTCACCAGGCTTGGCATCAGGCTGAATCACTTTCACGGTTCCGTCGGCCAGAGTAGTGGTATGGTCATAGACCTCGTCCATAGACTGGAAGATACCATCGAACGGAATCAGATAGAAATCACTGACTGAGCGGCCTACCTCTGTGCGGGTATAGGCATTCATCACATAAGACTCACCCATACGGAGTACCTCATTACGTACGGTAGAAACATTTGCGCTAACGCTATAGTCCAGTTCGCCAGCCTTATCGCGCCATCCCAGGGTCAACTCAATACCTGAGTTACGCATCTCACCGAAGTTGGTCCAAATAGAACCAACGCCTGTGGCCCACGATTGTGGTTTGTTAAGCAACAGATCGCTAGACTTGGCATTGAACCATTCGAAGGTACCAAACAAACGGTTGTTGAACATATTGAAGTCAAGACCGATGTTGGTCGTGGTCTTCGTTTCCCATCCCAGATTTACATTTACCATCGCGCTCTGGGTAGCACCATTAAGCACGGTCTCGTTCTTAGAAGGACCGAAGATGGCATAGAAACCCTCGTAAGGACCACTGTGGTCGATGCTGGGAATATAGGAATAGTTGCCCAATGACTGCATGTCACCCACCTTACCCCAGCTGGCACGTACCTTCAGGTTGTTGATGGTCTTCTTCAAAGGCTCGAAGAACTTCTCTTCAGAAACGCGCCATCCAAGTGAGAAGGAGGGGAAGTAACCGCGACGGTTGTTTGGACCGAACTTAGAGCTACCATCCGAACGGAAGTTGAACTGTGCCAAATACTTGCCATCGTAGCTATAGTCAATACGACCAAGGTAAGACAACTGACGGCGCTGCTGCTCTGAACCACTCATGCTGTGCTGATCGGCAGCCAAGTCAATCTCAACGAGTCCTGGAACCTGCTGATCGTAGCCGATGGCTTCCAGCCAATGCCAGTTGACATCTTCTGCAGTGTGACCTGCCAAGACAGTAAGGTTATGCTTACCAAAAGTATTCTGATAGGTCAGCGTATTTTCAAGAATGGTAGTAATACGCTGGTCGCGGTTATCATAAAGAGCATCTGTGAAGTGAGTCTCTACAGAGTTGAGACGAAGGGTATAGCCATAGTCAAAGTTCTTATGGCGACCGAACCAAGCATCAACACCAAAGTTAATCTTATAAGTAAAATGCTTGAAGAGCGTCAACTCGGCATAGACATTACCCAAAGCACGGTTGTTGACGGTCAGGTCCTGATAACGCTCCTGCTCACCAATAGGGTTAGAGGTATAAGTCAGGAAGTTGGTACCGCCGTAACCATAACCGCCACGACCAGAACCTTCATTCGGATCACGCACGGGAATAACGGAAGGCATAGAAAGTGCATTCCAGAAACCACCACCCGTAGTCTCATGGTGAATGGTGTGCTGGAACGTCAGGTTCTCACCTATCTTCAAGATGCCATAAGTGGCATCACTGTTAATGCGAGCTGTAAAACGACGATAGTCAGGACCATCGATAACACCGGTCTGATCCATGTAACCACCACCAATGGCCATGTTTACATTGTCAGAGCCCTGACGATACATCACATTATAGTCTTGTGTAAAACCTGTCTGGAACTTAGCAGCCTGCCAGTCGGTTGAAGGAATATACTGCCCAATCATTGTCTGTGCATAATTGGCAGCAGGCCACTGCTCACCGGCATTGATATAAGCCTGTTCATTATACTTCATGAAGTCGGTTGCCGACATCATCTCAATCTTCTTAGGCATATCAGAAACACTCCAAGTAGCAGTCACATCAAGTGAAGGCTCACCCTTCTTACCGCGCTTGGTAGTGATAAGGATAACACCATTAGCACCGCGAGCACCATAAATGGCAGCGGCAGATGCGTCCTTCAAGACCTGCATGGTTTCAATTTCATTGGGATTGAGGTGGTTGGCATCATTGGCAATCATACCATCAATTACGTAAAGAGGGCCTACGGTATTGAAAGAACCGACGCCACGAATCTGTACCTTACTCATCACACCTGGCTGGCTGGTGGTAGAGACAGAGATACCTGGCACCTGACCTTGCAGCATTTCGTAGATGTTAGTAGCTGCCGTTTTCTGCGCTTCTTTCATATCAACAACGCCTACGGCACCGGTCAAATCGGCTTTTTTCTGCGTTCCATAACCAATGACCACGACATCGTTCAAGGTCTGAACGTCGGGAGCCAAGGCTACATTAATGGTTGATTTGTTGCCCACAGGAACAGTTTTCAGCAGATAGCCAATATAGCTAAACTGCAAACGTTCGTTCTTGCCGGCCTGAATGGTGTACTTACCGTCAAAATCGGTCACTGCCATTCCCTTTCCGTCAATCGACTTCACGCTGACGCCAATCAGTGGTTCATTGGTTTCAGCATCGGTTACTGTGCCTTTCACATTCTGAGCCTGGAGCCCGAGAGGAATGAAGAAGAGCAACAATAACACGGATTTCCATGAAAATGTTCTTTGTCTCATATAAAAATAATATTGTTAGGTAGTAATAAACTCCCTTTTGTTAGGTTTGTCGCTGCAAATGTACGCCTAAACGGCGGAATCGGGATGTAATATTGTTTAGATTTCAGGTAAAATTGAATATCTTCTATATTTTCTTATTGCAAAAGTCGGTGGGACTCATGCCTACATACTTCTTAAAGGTCTTAGAGAAATAACTGGGGTCAGAGAAGCCGGTACTATAGGCCGTCTCGGAAACATTATAGCCATTCTGCAACATCTGACATGCCTTGTCCATGCGCTTTTTGCGGATGTAGTCGCCCATGGACATGTTCAGAATGTTCTTCATCTTGATATGCAACAGGCTGCGGCTGACGCCTAAGGCCTCAGTAATATCGGTAATGGAGAAATCGCTGTTGGCAAGGTTAGCCTCAACTACCTCGGCCATTTTCTGCACAAAGGCTTTGTCGAGTTCGCCCAACGAGTCGGTGGCATTGATATCGGCACTATCGGCATTCACAATTTCCTTCTGGCGTTTCTCTACCAACTGCATGATATTATTCACCTGCAACTGCAGAATATCTGGGTCGAATGGCTTTGAAACGTATGCCTCGGCACCACTTTGGTAGCCTTCGAGCACATCATTGCTCTCACTCTTGGCTGTCAACAGGATGACAGGGATATGTGAGGTCTGCATATCGGCCTTCAGGGTTCGGCACAGTTCGATACCGTCCATCTCTGGCATCATGACATCGGAGATTACAAGCTGCACCTGTTGTTCATGGGCCAGTTGCAAAGCCTCCTTACCATTGGTAGCTGTGATGACATTGTAATCCTTAGAGAAATAGTCATGCAGGAACTGCAGGAGGTCGGCATTGTCATCGACAATCATGATAGACATGCGATCGTTGTCGATGTCATTATCCAAGAGAGTATTCTCCATCGATGCAGCAATGGCTGGCTGAGCAAACTTATACTGGTCGATGGGTTTGATAACCTTGTCATCAGTAATCAGAGACTTTTCAGGGAAAGCATTACCCGATACATTCAGCCACACAGTGAATGTTGAGCCCTGCCCTACAGTACTTTCTACTTTCACCTCGCCCTGATGCATATCTACCAGTCGCTTTACCAGCGAGAGGCCAATGCCCCAACCACTATTATTAGCATTGAAGCCGCGCTTGGTCTGGTAGAAACGGCTGAATATATTTTCCAATTCTTCCTTAGCGATGCCTATACCGGTGTCCTTTACTTGGAAACAAAGGTAAGTATAAGGACTGCCTTCCTTACCAGTGATGCAGGCAGTGACACTGATAGAGCCCTCCTGAGGTGTAAACTTGATAGCATTAGAGACCAGATTGTTCAGAATACGTTCCAAGTATGAAGGCGAGAACCACACTTCCTCACCATTGTTCTCCGTAACCACATTCAACGTGAGACCTTTCTCTTTGCAGGCAACATAGAAGCTTGCCATGGCCAGCTCGATGAATTCCAGCGGATTGCCCTTCTGCAAATAGAACGAGAAGTGGTCGGTCTCTATCTTATTGAAGGTTACCAGCTCACCTATCAGTTCCTCCATCTTATTGGCGTTCTTAATAATCATGTTCACATGGTTGCGTGACTCCTCGCTCATCTTCTCCTTAGCAATACTCTTCAGTGGAGCAATGATAAGCGAAAGCGGGGTCTTCAATTCGTGAGAAACCGTGGTGAAGAAGTCAAACTTTGCCTTGTCGAGTTCTTCCAGTTTCTCCTTTTCCATGTTTGCTATTCGAACAGCGTTACGTTCCTGCATTCTTACCTTAAACAAACGCTGAACCAATATCAGGACAACAACGATGACAATGAGATAGAAAGCATAAGCCCATGCGGAACGATAGAATGGCGGACGAACCACAATGGTGATAACCTTCTCGGGACAGTTCTCCCATCCACGATTAGTGTTATTGGCACGTACATGGAGTGTATAGGTACCGGCAGGAAGGTTGTATCCAGAGAAACGACGCTCGTTGTCCACATTGCGCCATGTGCGGTCAATACCCTCTAACCATACCTGATAATTGATAGAAGAGGTATTGCCTGGCATGATAACGCTGTAGTCTATACTGAAAGAACGCGCCTGCGAGTAAGAAAGCACAATTTCATCGGTTTCATCGAGTTCTCGAGTCAATGGAGAGTCCTCACTGGCACAAGTCATCACCTCGTCATTAATAGTCAGTCTCTTGAGATGAACAGGGAAAGGTCCCGTCTTCTCACGGATATCTTTTGGATAGAAAGCGATGAGTCCATTGATGGTTCCAAAGAACATGCGGCCATCAGAAGCTTTCAGGGAAGAGGCAAAATTAAACTGATTAGACGGCAAACCATTGGACTCGGCAGAGAAACGCACGATGGCCTCGGTCTTGGGACTATAGCAAAACAGACCCTGACTGGTACTTATCCACAAGTGTCCGCTCTGGTCTTCCTCTATACTACAGATGGTGCACTGCGACAGAATCTCACTCTCAATAGAATGAATCGTGCCATCAAGTGTCATGTACTGTAGTCCGTTATTGTTATTTCCTATCCACAGCGTGCCCTTACTGTCCTGATACAGACAGATGATGTAGTTATCTTTCAGTCCTCTACCATCAGAGGTCTTAATACTCGTTATCGCCCCACTTTTTCCATCAACGCGATAGATGCCGTAATTAATGGCACTAGCCCAGAGATTATCACGACGGTCAATGTGGAGCGAATAGACAAAGGCGCCATCCAATTCCCTGGAACCGGCAGGTAAGAACATATCTTGTTGCGCATCGTAATAGCGCAGACCCTCCATCGTTGCCACCCAGATGCGTCCGCTCTTTTGCTTGACAATGGAGAAGCAGGCCTCCGAAGGCAGACCGTTGGAACGAAAATACCGCTTAGATGACTTGGTCCTGAGATTATAGCGATAGAGTCCCTCGAAACGTGTTCCTATCCAGATGTCGCCCGTATCGGCATCGTAGTAGAGACCATGGACATTGCTTGCCATAGCAGGGACGCCAGTAAACTGGGAGAACTGATTGGTGGTCTGGTCATAGATATTGATACCACCATCCTCCGTAGCAATCCAAAATGTGCCAGGTGTTGTCTCAACGATAGTACGGGGCACACGTGCTTTCAAACGATCGGGCGAAGAACCAGGTTCGAAAAGCAGGAACTGGTCATTATCGTTTTGCAGGTAATCAACACCTCCAAAGTAGGAACCCAGCCAAATGTTCGACTCTTTATCGCAGAATATACTGTAGATAGCGTTATCACTCAATGAGTTCGAATCAGAGAATTGATGTCTGAGAATATCTATTCTGCCATCAGGATGGATAATGGTGACACCCTTTTCCGTACCCAACCAGATGCGATGACGATTATCTTCAGTAATGCATCTCACGAAACCACTTGAGAGAATCTCTGCTGGGTAGATTTTAGAAACACCACTCTTCACGTCAATACGCATAGCCCCTTGGCCATTTCTTCCTATCCAGAGTTTACCAGCAGAATCGAACTTCAGAGGCACAATTACATGGGCGCCTTTCATGAAATCCTCGAAAAAAATCTGGGGAAGCGTTGAAAAGTTGGTCAGAGAACGGTCGTAACTGAAGATGGAACTATTGGTTGCCACATAGAGATTGTCCTCGTCATCCACTGCCAACGAGTTGACAAAGTCATCGCTCTTTGTAGGAATGGTAATCATGGAGTCTTGCTGCTCATCATAGCGACACAATATATTTCCTCCAAAGAAGATATCTCCCTGACTGGTTTCTGAAATAGACCAGAACAACCCTTTCTCTGGTGCATAGTTGCAGAAATCGTCAGAATCAGGACAATAACGACTGATTCCGTTCTCCGTAGTAATCCACAACCGATTCTTACGGTCCACATGCAGCCCATGCACAAAGTTGTGACTCAGCGAACGTGGTCGAGAAGTATGATAATAAGTGCGAATATCATAGCCATCATACCGGGCCAAACCGTTGCGGGTACCTATCCACATGTAGCCCTTGGCATCCTGAGCCAGGGCCTCAACTTGTTGGTGAGGTAGTCCGCTCTTGCTGTCAATATGCCTGAAACGGTAATTACCCGCCCAGCCTGTTGACGCAACAAGCATCAGTATGGTGGTTATGACATATCGCATCATATTTTTAGAATTGAGGTGCTTCGTGCTCTATTGCAGGCACACTGTTTTCTATATATGGCCAACCGTCTTTCCACTTGACTTCATCAAGCAACAGCACACGGCCGGCATCGGGATCTTCACGATGGAAAGCGTGATACAGCATCCAGTCCTTACCATTCTTATCAGTAACAAACTCTGCATTATGGCCGGTTCCAACGAAATGGTCGTTCTTATGCAACATGATTTCATGATGGTTCTTCAGCAGGGGTTGTCCCTTCTTATCAACATAGGGGCCGAAAAGTTTCTTAGAGCGTCCCACGGTAACCTGATAGGTGCTTTTTGCGCCTTCACAACAAGTTCCGCTGGAACCAAAGAGATAGTAATAGCCATCACGCTTCAGAATATAGGTTGCCTCCATGAACGTGTCGGCCACCTTATGCAGTTTCTTAGGATTCTTCAACGCCAGTCCATCGGCTGTCAACTCTGCGCCATAGATACCACGGAAACTTCCCCAAAACAGATATTTCTTGCCCTTTTCTTCGATAAAGAACGGATCTATGCAGTTCTGCACACCAATTTCCTTACTGATAAACATCTTACCATGATCGGTGAAAGGACCTTCTGGTTTATCAGCTGTAGCTACACCGATACCGCATTCCCATTCACCTCCCCAGGTTGACATAGCATAATACAGCACATAACGGCCACCGAAATAGTTGATATCTGGTGCCCATATACCTCCACGCTTCACAAAACGAGGACGTGTTTCATCGGTAAAAGCCGTTCCCAGATACTGCCAGTTTACCAAATCACTTGAACGATAAATAGGCAGATTACGGATATTCTCAGTGGCATACAAGTAGAAATAACCATCTGCAGCCTTGATAACAGTAGGATCCGGCAGACTTGTATCCACAACAGGATTCTTATAAGTGGTCTGACCTACAGCAGTAATACTCACGCCAAAAACAGAGGCAATGATGGCGATAGCTAAAATCAAATGTCTAGAGCTCATGCGTCAAAATATTGTTTTAAGTGTTAATACTGCTGCAAAGTTACTTATTATATATTGTTCGCGCAGGAACTATTGTCCAGCAATCAGGTATTTTTGTTTATTACTTACGTACAAGAGTCATTCTTCGTAGTATCTAATCGCAAAGTTACAACTATTTTCCGAACGAACAAAATAAAAACAAAAAAAAATTAGCCGCCCTTCACAGGGAGGCTAAGCTCATGAAAAAACAAATAATTCCTAAAAATAAAACTACTAACTATTTACTAACAATGTATGATCAAGAATCTATCTTATACGTTCTTTGTGTTGACGATGCAAAGGTACAACATAAATATAAGATAGAAGAGTATTTTTGTTTAATTATTCGGTCATTTTGTGTTTTTGGTTCGGATACAACAGTTTCTGACCTAAAATTAGCATTTTTCGTCGAGAAATTTTCATCATGCCTATATACATACCACGCGGATAAACCTCTGTAGATGAATGGTGTGCATGTAACACTATTCGCGTTTTCCCCTGTTTATCGGTGAAAAAAGAGTGGTGTCCGGTACCATAAAGTCCGTCTTTTCGCTGCACGATAGGATTACCCTCGTACTTAACCCAAGGACCAAAGGGCGACTTGCTTGTGGCATAGCCCACGCCATAATCATGACTTCGGAAGTCATTAGCCGAATAAGTCAGGAAGTAGGTCCCCTTATGTTTAACCATGAAAGGTCCTTCATTCACGCGTCCCAACTTCTCCTCCCAAGGTGCAGACACACTGAAGCAATGCTTTAAAGTGCCTTGTTTAGGAGTAATGCCGTCATTTTCCAGCTCACACACCCAGATACAGTTGCCGTCGGTGAATCTGACGAAATAGCAATAGAGCCTGCCATCTTCATCTTGGAACACGCTAGAATCGATACATTTCTCATCGCCAATCAGGCTTTTCATCATACGACCGCCTACCTGCTTAAACGGACCACAAGGAGAATCTGCTGTAGCCACATAGAGATGTTCGTTGGCAGAATAATACATATAGTACTTTCCATTACGATAATACACCTCTGGTGCCCAGAACCATTGTTCCTCTGTGGTATTATCCTTATGCAAAGCCAAGCCTCCGCGTTCCCAAGTCTGCAGGTCTTTCGATGTATAATACTCTATACCATCCTTCGCACCCGTACCATATATATAATATGTATCACCATCCAAAAGGATATAAGGGTCAGCCAAGGGTACCTCACTAACACGTTCAGCCATCATAGAGGTGACACCAGTCACGGTAAGAACCAGTGTCACGAGAAGAAGTTTCAAATGCTTCATGTTCCTATTGTCTTACTTAATTAAGTGTTGCAGCTTTCCTTCATCGACCAAAAGACGTACTTTTCCAAAAGCGCCGATGGAAACGGGAATATTCATGCCTTGATACTTAACAGTGGCTACAGTAACAAACATATAATCCTGGACTTCCATATTCTGGCGCAAGAACTGATCCACCGCACTCATAGCCATCACAGAACCTATTGTTGTTAAATCCTCTGGTACGGGAGAATCTGCCACCTTCTGGTCCACAAACTTCACTGCCACGCCTCTCACCGCAGCATAATGCTCCATTTCAGCGGGTTTCGTCATAGCCATCACTACCAAGACAGCCACCGAAACCATCACGATAAAAACGAATACTCTTTTCATTATTGGCTCTTAGTTTAGTTATTATCGGGTACAAAGGTAAGAACAAATATTCAAAGCGCCAAGAAAAGTGGCACTTTACTTATCAAATAGTATAGCTTTTCCACTTGAATAGCATAGCTTTTCTAGTCGGAAAAGAATAGCAATAAAAAGCCCGGGCATTTGAAGTTGCCCGGGCTTTTTATTTACTTCATAATCTTCTTACCATTGACAAGGTAAAGACCTCTGCCAAGGGTTTTAAAATCAGTTCCTACGTAACGACCATCAAGCGTATAGATACGTGCAGGACTGTTGTCTACTCTCTTTTCGCTGATTCCATCGGTAGCATCTCCCTTCACAAGAACTTCATCCAAGAAGAAACGTCCCTTCTTTGTATTATTGTCACCTGTGAAAGTAATCTTCACCGTACCACTACCTGTAGTAGTAATCGTAGCAGAATAATCTTTGAAGCTGCCACGCTCCAATGTAACAGCAGCGGGGTCAATTGTTCCGCCCTGTACAGAGAGATTGAGTGCGGTACCTTCGTCCTTAGAGTCCCATGCACCAGCACGGAAAGTAAGAGTAACGGTAGCATCTGCAGCAAATGCTGGTGTTGTGGCAGTACCTACTACAGAAGATGTTCCAAACTTAGCACACTGATTAGCGCCCTTACCATTTCCTGTCCAGCCAGTATTGTCGGTCAGGAATTCAGCATTGGCGATTTGAGCACTCCACAAATCATCGTTACCACCCTTACCATCACACTGGTCGAAAGACTCATAGAACAAGGCACCTTCAATAGAAGGCTTAACATAAGGATCATCGCCATTGGGATCATCGCCAGAACCATCATATTGAGCCACAAACTTAAACGACATGGTCTTATCGTTATTCTGCTTAATATTCTCAACAGAAGAGTTCAGATAGTAAGTACCGTCAGAATTCTTGTTAAAGAGCTTGGCTGCTGGATTGGTATTCTTATTGAAAGAATTATTGCTACCATAAGGGAAAAGGTCGGTCATAAATCCCTCATCCGTATAATACTTAGTACCCTGATAGTATTCATACTGATACTTGTTATCTGCAGGAATCCATGTGAAACGCTGATGATTGGGATCATCGTTAGGCTCATTTCTCTCCCACACGTTGGCATCGTAGTCAGCATGCAGAATCAGCATACCTGCAGCAGGCAGCGAAGCATCCCATCCTTCCTGTTGTCGGTTCTCCAACGTGAAGTACTCATTACGGTTACGCTTATTGTAGATCACATAGAAATCACCATCGTTCTGCAGAGACTTCATGTTCTCCACAGTCACATCTTCCTGTTCCAGTGTGATAGGCTCCAACCATCCTGCCTCCCAACGTTCGTAGCCAGTATAGCCAGCGGGCTGATAGCCATCACCATTATAAGAACCAGAATCCATCAAGTCCCAAGGGCCCATACCCTGACCACCAGAATAGTCAGTATCATAGAAATCGGGATATCCCAAGCAGTGAGAGAACTCGTGACACATAGTACCGATACCAGCGATGCCGCCTCCTACTCCGTTCAACTCAGCACCACAAGCATAGGTATCCACCTTCTTGCCGCCATTCACACTAACAGCACCTGTACCGTCGTTATACTCTTTACCTCCCTCAAGAGAGAAAGCATGAGGCCAAATTGTATTCTCATCATTATAGTCAGCCTCGCCATAACCTGCATAAACCACATAAACCTGATCTACATAGCCATCGTTATCCCAGTCATAGTCCGACCAGTCCTCGATGTCCTCATTAGCCTGCTTCACAGCCTCAATAACCATCTCTGCAGGATGCAGGTCATTACCATCGCTATCATTGCCACCATAGTAAGCATAGTTCTTCTTTACGGTGTAGGGACCTGCTACATCGAAGTCCAGTTCAAACTGTCCACGACTCTGATCTTTGAAATAGTCAGCCATAGAGCCCTTGAACTTTCCGTCAGAGAAACCAGCCTCATTGGCAACACGCTCATAGTAAGCCTTGTTGTTTGCCGCACGGAACGATTTGTTAGCGAAGTTCACCAAGATGATGATAGCCTTCTTCTTGCCTGTGTAGTTATTCACTACCCCCACCCTGCGAGGTAAGCGCTGTGCACGCTTCACATTCTGCTTTTGGCGGTTCATCTTGGCTTTATTGATGATGGTCTTTTCATCTACCACCTGATAGAAGTCGGCATCAGCTTTTCTATAGGCTTTACCATCGGCACCCTTCCAATAGTGTCCGTGCTCATCGCCCACGAGCTGCGCTTTTACTTCTGTACCGTCTGCCAACTTAAGCGTCTTCACTACGCCACGTCTGGCTGGTACTGCTGCCACTGTCAGTGTCATAACGAGAAGTGACAGGATAAATAATAGTTTCTTCATTTCTTTGATCGTAAGTTTTACTTTTTTATATTATTCGGTTATTCAAAGGGGGTGCAAAGTTAGGTATTTATTTCCATATGGCAAAATATTTGAGACAAAAAAAGCCGCTCACACATTTATGAGCGGCTTTCTTATAAAGAAAGGTATATCACTTAATACCCAATTTTCCTTTCCATGACATATACCAATTGTTGGGATCGCTGAGGTCACGCGAAACGGTTGTAGAGGTCTTCTTGCCCCTACGAGCCTCAATGTGCTTCTTTAAGAATGCACCAGGGTTAGCCTGACGCTTGGCAAAGCGCATCAAGTCATAGTAGCGAGTACCCTCGAAGGCAAACTCCAATGCCATCTCGTCGAGCAACAAACTATCTACATATGCCTGCTGTTCAGCTACCAGTTTCTGGTATTTCGTCTCATCAGGCTCGATGGTGTCATTAATCAGTTTATAATACTCATTCATAGGCGTGAAACCAGAACCACGAGTATGCACACCAATGGTGTTAGGAATTTGTTCTGCACTTCCCGTAACGAAATAGTTTGCCGTAGCACGACGATAGTAGTTCGTGGGGAAGTTGAACGCTGCCAGCTTGATAGAGTCAGCCTCGGGAATAGTATGACCGATAGAATCGCGCAGGATCGCGTTGTTCAGACCCTCACTCAGTGTAGCAAAAGCAGCACGGGGGAAGCCAGCCTGGTTCAAAGCCTCAGCCATACGCAGATAAACCATCTGCTTACGATAGATGTGCACATTACGTGTATTGTACTTTCTAATCGTCTGTATCCCTACAGCATCGCCAGTCACTGGGTCACTATAACCACTCTCATCCTCATAGAAAGAATAAGGAAGGCGCATGTCTCCTGAACGATTCAGAGAGAGTCCGCTGGGCGAATAGCTGACCGTTGTACCATTGTTACCCAATACACAGTTAGCCATTGATGCCGAAATTTCTTTTATACGCTCTGAAGGGGTAATACTGAACTTATACAAATTCTCTTTGGTAGAGTTGAACAGATTACGCAGTTCGCTATAATAGCCTTCGGCACGAATAGAGTCACCAGGAATCATCGTAATCAACTCGCTATTGCTAGAGTAAGTCTCTGTTCCCCAGAAATACGGCTCCTCACTATTATACTTATAGGATATCCATGTGGTGGTTCCCACTGGCCAATAAATAGAATTGAATCCTACAGGATAATAACTATTAGCAGAAACGCCGTTACGGTTGTCGATGTAGTTATAATAGCAAGTAGCTGCCTTATAATAATCATCTGGTGTCTTAGCGCTCCACAGATAGAGGTCACCCAGCACGATATCAATGGGGAAATAGAAGAAGCGAGAATCCGTATTACGGATGGTTCCAATACCGGGATATTCCGTGTGATACTGAACAGGAATGCTCTCCAGGTCTGTAATCAACTCGCTACAGATGTAGTCCAGATCACGTTTAGGAGCATTCTCCGCAGCCTCAGCAGCCTCCTTCGTAAGCAGAGGTTCAGTGAAGTAAGGCACTTCACCATAGTTCAACGCCAACTGCAAGTAGGTCCATGCACGAATAGCCTTGATGGCAGCATACTCCGTCATGAAGATATACTTGTCCTGGCTATTCATCATGTCAGTCTTGGCATTTGCAATGTAATAGTTGCAATTGTTAATGACGGCATAATAGTCGCGAGGCGCATTATACATATTGTCATCATCCTCTTGGAAGAGAGACAAGTCACGCAGGTCAGAGCTGGCAGCATCAGTCAGATCCACCAAATCGCCACGAACCTCACCCAGAAGGATGGTGCGGTCGGCAATCACCTGCAGCTTGTTCAGGATGCCAGTGAGCGAATAGACCGTATCCGTCCAGTTGGTCAGGTGGTCTTTATCCGTGAAGATAACATCCTCAGCCTCTGGTTCAAAGAAGTCCTGGCAGGCAGTCATCAATGGCAGTGCCATGAAGGCTGCTACAAATCCGCAGCACACCGAACCTGCCCCTTTACGATATATATTCTTGATATTCATAGTCCTTTGAATTTTCAATTTTCAACTTTCAATTTTCAATTCATTACAGGTTAATCTTCACACCAGCTACAATCGAACGGCTCTGTGCCAGACGTCCCAGGTCAATACCCTGACCTATTACCTGCGATGAGGTAGAGAACTCAGGATCGGTTCCCAGGTACTTAGAGAACGTCAGCAGGTTGTTAGCCTGAATCCAGAACTGCAGTCCCTGAATGAACTCAGAGTTCAAAGGCAGGTCGTAGCTCAGTGTGGCAGTCTTCAAGCGCAGGTAAGAACCATCTTCTATCCAGCGGTCGCTGAAGCGACTGTTGCCCAGAGGATCCTGGAAGGTGATGCGTGGCATATCGGTCTGCTGACCTTCTGCCTGCCAACGGTGGTTCATGGCCTTGGTTTGGTTCATGAAACGGCTACCGCCTTCCAGTTGTGAACGCATGTAGTTATAAACATCGTTACCCACGCAGTAGTTGAAGTTCATATCCAACTTGAAGCGCTTCCAACTAACGGTGGTGAAGATGTTACCATAGAAGTCAGGATTTGGATCACCAATCACAACCATATCCTTCTCGTCGATGACGCCATCAGGAGTCACGTCAGTGAAGTGCACGTCACCTGCCTTGAAGTAGTTGTGATCCTTACCATTATCGCCCAATACATAGAGGCCGTTGGGATCGCTGGTACCGGCAGCCTGAGCCTCAGCAGTAGTTGCGAAGACACCTTCCGTACGATAGCCATAGAACACGTTAGCGGGGCGTCCCACCTCTGTCAGTATCGTAGCACCATAAAGGTCTGTCTTAATGGTCTTGTTGTTGTCGGGCAGTTCTGTAATTTCATTCTTGTAGTGACCCAGACTTGCGCCTACCTGCCACTGCCAGTCCTTCATAGCCAGCACCTTTACAGAGGCTGTTACATCGAAGCCGTTGTTCTTCAACTGACCACCATTCGACCAGTTCTCATCCAGTCCACTGAGGAAGCCCAGCGACTGTGTGGTCAGCAGGTTGTTGGTAGTAGAACGGAAATAGTTCAGACTCAGTGCCAGACGATTGTTCAGCAGACTTGACTCCACGCCGAAGTTCATACGATGCGTGGTCTCCCACTGAATCTTTGTATTACCGATACCGGCAAAGGTCAGACCTGCCACGTCATGCAGGAACTGGTTAGCACGGAAGTAACTACGGGCAGCGTAGTAATCAATATTGTCGTTACCGCTCACATCGTAACCAGCTGACAGGCGCAAATAGTCTATTTCCTTCATGCCAGCCATCCAAGGCTCGTTAGAAAGAACCCATGATGCCTGTACACCGGGGAACACGCCCCAAGCTGCATTAAACAGACGGAAGTCACCACCATCCTGTCCGAAAAGTGTAGAACCATCAACGGTCAAGTTAGCCTGCAGATAGTAACGGCTCATATAGTTATACTCTGCCTGTGCATACCAAGAGATGGCGTTCCAACTCTCGTCCACACCTGTTACGTTTACGTTCTTCAAACTTCCACTCATGAACGGAGTCTTGTCACTACCTGTGTTGTAACCCAACTGTGTATTGCTGGTATAGTTTTCCCAGTTCACACGTACACCACCGAAAGCATGGATAAAGTGTGCATTGTAACGGTTGCTCCAGTCCAGACGGGTGTCACTCATTACTGAGTTCTGCTTAGATGCCAAAGAACGAACCTCGTTAGTACGAGAGTCACCAATACTCTTTACATAGTATTCGGGAATACCGTTGATAGGAATATAATACTGATTGTGGGTGTTCACCAGATTATAGCTGAAGTGCTCACTCAGCGACAGATTAGGGTTGAACATGAACTTCGGGGTCACGCTGAGGTTCAGCAGTGAGTTCTCAAAGCGGTTCTTGTTCTCAGCGTCAGAGTATTCCAGGATTGCAGCGGGGTTACCCAACTTCCAGTTGTAGCCACTGTAACCAGCCAATGCCTCACGCAGATAGGTCTCTTCGTTGATATCCCAGTGAGTGCTTGACAGCATTCCACGACCATAGCTATAAGGACTCATGAAAGGACTCTTTACATAGGCCAGGAACGAAGGTGCCGAAGGTGTTCCTTCCTCATAAGTCGAGGGAGCACCGTCGTTACGCAGGTTACGGGTCTGATTCGAGAACGAAGCATCAAAGCGCACGCTCAACTGCTCCAGCAGTGAGATATCAGTATTAAAGCGCACGTTTAGGCGGTTCATCTCGTTATTCTTCAGTGTGCTGTTTGCACCAGTATAGCCTACCGATAGATTGTAGTTAGCTACATCATCACCACCCTCCACGTTGATGCCGTAGTTCTGGGTAAAGGCAGTCCTATAGACATATTCCTTCCAGTCGGTGTTCTGGTGGTAAGGTGTGTAGTAATAGTAGTCAGGATCCTCGTTGAGGAAGCTGAACGTACGAATATTGGTATTCGTGGTGCGCAGCAACTCTGAGGCATAGCCACGATACTGCGAAGCATTCATCATCTCGTAGTACTTAGGTTCCATCACCACACCCATTGACGCCGTAGCCGTAATGCGTGTAGCCATCGACTTATTGCGGCGGGTCTGAATCAGAATCACGCCATTGGCACCTTTCGAACCATAGAGTGCTGTTCCGTTACGCATCACCGTCACCTTCTCAATGTCGGCAGGATTGATGCTGGTCAGCAGGTCATTATAGAAGCCTTGGTGCAACATTTCGCGACCATACTGCTGGTCCACGATGACGTCGTCGATAACCACCAGTGGCTGTGCATTCACGTTCAGTGAGTTCAAGCCCTGAATAAACATCGTACTACCGATACCAGGTGTACCGCTCAGTGTCTTGGTGTAAGCCTGTGCGCCCAACTGCTTCTGGATTTCATCCTTCACATTGATTGCACTGGTGTACTGGAAGTTTGATGCCGAGTAGTCGCTACGTACATTGGTCATCGCAGCATACTCTGCCGAGAAGGTACTGGGATAGAGCCTTACGGTCTTCTGCTGTTCCACAGTCTGCAAGCCAAGTTTCACAGGGTTGTAGTCGGGTGTGGTCACAAACAGTGCCGATGCAAACACAGGCACCTTCAGTTCGTAGGTACCATCGTCCTCGGTCAGCACACTGTAGCCGTCAATCTCAGCAACACGTACAATCGCACCGCTGACAGGCTGCTGAGTGGTAGCGTCGAGTACCACACCTTTTATCACACGTGTCTCATACTGCTGTTTTTTCTGAGTGAACGTACGTGCCTTGACCTCAACGCCTTCTTCCTCGTCGTCGAATTCGTCCTGCGCCCATACATTCATTGGAAGTGCCATCAGTAGCGTGATTCCAAACAATATATATTTCTTCATAGTCTTCATAATTCGTTGTTTAAAAATCATACATTAGTCCACATGTGGTTTCAAGATGACACAGTCAATACGCATCACACGGTTAAAGGTACCGGTATCCATACGGTTCTCTTTTGATTTCACGTCTGTATCCACCCTCAATGTGATACGTGAGTTGTCTTCAACCAAACCATAGTTAGCGGTGGGGAACTTATAGTTCTCTGCCAGTTTCATAAAGCAAAGCGAATTAGGATCCGTTTGCTGACGCTCCTGCAACATGATGCCATTGCCTTTATTCACACCTTTACCTTCCTCATCGTTATAATACAGGTATGTGGTCAGCATGGTTGGACGACGCTGGTAGTCAGACAGGTTCTTGGTCTCAGCAAGTGCTGGCACTGTTACCAGATAAATATCATAGCCCACATTTGAGAGTACACCCGTGATATTAAAGGTCACAGAGTGGTTGGTCTCATGCTGAGGAGAGAACTCAATATACTTGTTATTAGAAACCTTATTATAGAAAGGATTCGCAGTATTATCCGAATAGGTACTGTTCAGCGTCTTAGGAATGGCACTAATGGTAGGTACCGAGTCCTTTGTCTCTTCGTTAAGCTGCATCTTGCTCACTTCTCTGATTGCGCTACCAGCCTCAGCCTCAATAATAATCGTTTGCTTGAAGGTCTCCAAGGGATCAAAATTCCACTGCGAAGCCTTCAGCAACTTACCATTACTACAAGCCACCTCACTGGTTCCGCTCAGCACGCCTTTGGCACCACGAGGATCGTAATACTGATAGTAGTGCAGGCTGTCATTACCCCAGTAGTAGCGGCGCAACTCATAATTATAGACAGCATTGGTCGACATCAGCGAGTCGGTAGCGGCAGAAGAGCCATTGAACACGGCCTTGTTTGCCGAGCGGCTAAACACCGTACCAGCGACAATGGCCATACGGCTATTGACGTAGTTCAACGAGTCTCTGTTACCAACACTAAGAATCTTATCCACTGACTGGTCGTAAACGAAATAATTCTGATATTCGTTTACCAGGTTCTTCCATACATTATTGGTAGGAGCCACCATCCAATAGGTACTATCCTCTTTGTTGATAAGTCCAATATAGTTAAACAATTTACTGGTCTGCTCAGAAATAGAATCCAGATAAACGGTTCTTCCAAGTGAGTCAATACCACCCTCAACACTCTTTGAAGCCATAAACTTCTTGTAGTAGAGCTGCCACTTAGAGTCACTGTAGAGTGGATCACCGCTATACATAAAGTTACGGATACTGTCCAGTTCCTCACCTTCAGTGCGCAGATACTCAAAAACATTAGGCACGAACTTCACCACCTGGTCAACAGGGAAGAGCAGACCATTGCTATACAGCGTATTCAGCTGATCTCCGCTCTGCAGAAAGTTGGCATTGGCAATACCACTGCCCGTCAACTCCTGGTACTTACCATTCATCATCGTAATGGTATCTTTGCTCGCACTGGATACTGAATGGTTATACAACGCTATGTGGTTCTGCAGGAATTCCAGAACGACTGAATTATCCTTGTCTTCTATTCCCTGCAGCTTTTCCTTGTTATAGCGGGCTATCAACGATTCTGTCTGTGCATCAGTGAGCGAAGCATTCGTTGGGGCGAACACCGTAAACACCTGACTGCTCTTCAAAGACTTGTCATAGCCACAGGTTTCTGCCACGCGTTTGAAATTCGACAGATCGCTATTATTTTCTATGGCCTGCCAAATGGTACCGCTACTTACGCCCGTTGCCGAACCATCATAGTGGTCATCCCATGCATCGGTACAAGCCACGAAGGCGAGGGTGGCTACCGCCAACCCTATCACCTTGCTATATGTTGTTTTCTTGGTCATCATAATGATCTATTTTCAGTTATCAGTTTACAGATCGTCTTCCATATCACCGTCACCATCTACACTGTAGACACTACGGGGAACCATCTCAAAGTAGTCGAGCATGAACTCGTTGTTATTACCCTGCTTACCATCGCTGGCCACACGGAAGCGGATGTAGTAGTCCTTAGTGCAGTCAACCTGAGCGGTGCAGAGCACACGACGATAGGTACGCTCATTACCGGTAAAGAAGAACTTCTCACCCGTAGAAGGATTGAAATGGTAGGTAGAGGTACCAGCACGATAGGCTTTCAGGTTCTTCAGCACCTTCTGTTCCTGAGCCTTCTCAAGCGAGGTCTTGCCATTATAGTCGTTCAACTTCTCATCACTCTTGAAACGGCTACCCAAATACATTTCGCTATTCAGGTACTTTGTCATGTCAAGAGGAATGCCCTGAGGTGTCAAGTTCTTAGGATCGGTACCAAAGTACACCTGCATCACACCACGGGTCTCAATAGCGCAGAAACCCAGACGGAACTGCCATTCACCAGAGAATGGTACGGGAGGAATACGGAAAGTAAGGTCGTAATCACCAAACAGGTTCCACTCGTCACCCTGCCATGACCAGAAGTTGGTGTGAGGGCGACGCAGCACAAACAGACAATTTGAGTTGAAGTCCACACCATCCAGATAACCCAAGGGGAAGTAGAAGTTACGACCATTCTTCGGTGTTGAAGAGTCATCTGGTGTGTCTTTACTGTCATCTGTATAGGGATTACCCTCCTGACGCATACCATTGGTCATCACCTCAGGGAATATGCTCGAGAAGTCCATGCGGATACGCATGTTCTGCACTTTCTCAAGCACATCCTGACTGAAAGCCAGTACATCGTCAATATAGAAATAGTGACCATTCAGTCCGTCATGAATCGGTTTCTTCTCAACGGTAGCATCAATATGTGCGCCTTCAAACTGGTAGTCTGGTTCACAATAGCGGCGGTTGATGTAACGCTCGCCTATCGTACCATTTCCCTTGTTGTTACGACCTTCCTTGTCATAGCGCACGGTCAGTTGCTCAATCTTCACCATGGTGTGAGGCAGCAAGGTAGCATACCAATCCACGGGATTGATAACCGTTGTTGCAATACCAAAGGCCTCACCCGTTTTATCCATAACGATAGGTGTCAAGTCAGCTGTACCGGCTACCTGACGGTTCAGGATATGGTACTGCATGAAACGCTTCAAGGCATTGTTGTCAGCCTTCAGATTGTCGTAGCTATGCTTGCCCTTATCGCCTGAATAGTTCTCGTTATTATCGTAATAGATACAAGCCAGGTCATAGAGAGCTTTCAGCGTATCTTTATTGACGATAGTGATACCCTCATCCTCAAACTTCTTCAGATAGACCTCGTTAGGCTCCGCAAATACCGTATAACCAATATTTTTCTTATCAGGAACACTGGCCACCTCGTTCCACTCATGTGATTTGTAGTACTCACGAACATACTTACTGGGATCATAGTTCTCATCAGACACACCTTGGATTTCATTGATGACACCAGTAGCCACCAGAGCCTTGTAGAACACAGACACCTTGGGGTTAACACGCAGCAGGTCACTGATCAAACTGTTTGATTTCTCAATAACCATGTCAACGGGATGCACGATACCATTCTCCACTGAGTCGTTCTGATGGATATAGTCGCCATTGGGATAGGTCTTGCCAAAGATAGTCTTTGTCGTGCCCTCCAACATTACGATGGCATTGTCGTCGTCATCGGTCATCTGCTCTGTAGCAATGTAGCGACCCAGGAAGTTGGCGGTTTGCAAACGGTCTTGCGACATCTCGTAAGTAGAATAGAGGTTGTTGACCAGGTGCGTGCGTGCGATGGTATCGCAGTCCTCATCGGTCAGTTGGTCAATGCTCGACAAGCCGTTCTCTGCCAGATAGGCTTCGATGGCGTCATTAGTCGGAGCAAAACAAGTATAGTGTCCATAGCTTGCCAGCAAATCCATCAGTCCGGCACGCTCTACGATAGCTCTGAATTCACTGAATGACTCACGATTGTTCAGATAATCGCTCATCATCTCACCCGTGAAGGTATAGAAGTTCTCCTTGTCTGGTTCGTCAGAACAACTGTTCATGGTGCCCAGCATCATGACTGCAGCCAGAGCCATCAGTACGGTTTTGATATTACTCTTTATATTCATGTCGTTCAATTTTCAGTGTTCAACATCATTACTCATAGCTCTGATTCTCGCCAGAACCAAACGAAGGATTCTGTTTCAGATTCTTATTCACCTTCAACTCATCGTT